>Ga0308157_10000962_pt1 | contig 71405 bp, 70 predicted proteins | sample PhyBR1_FD_201035 | JGI IMG/M metagenome (GOLD analysis project Ga0308157, IMG submission 201035) | Phyllosphere microbial communities from UC Gill Tract Community Farm, Albany, California, United States - DLSLB.R1 | ecosystem: Host-associated > Plants > Phyllosphere > Unclassified | place: USA...
TCGAACACGTCGCCCAGAAACTCAACCGCCGACCACGCAAGACGCTCGACTGGAAAACTCCAGCCGAGCGTCTGCTAGAACTTGTCTAGTTCACTTCGGTGTTGCGATGACCCCTTGAATCCGCCCGTCGGACGGGGCCTTCTTCAGAAGCGGTACGGCTCAGAGAGCGGCGACCTGCTTGGCGATCGACGACTTGCGGTTCGCCGCCTGGTTCTCGTGGATGACGCCCTTGCTGACGGCCTTGTCGAGCTTCTTCGACGCGACCTGCAGGGTTGCCGTTGCGGCAGCCTTGTCGCCCGAGGCGATGGCCTCGCGGGTCTTGCGGACGGCGGTCTTGAGCTCGGACTTGACGGCCTTGTTGCGGGCCGTTGCCTTCTCGTTGGTCTTGATGCGCTTGATCTGCGACTTGATGTTTGCCACGCGTGGAAACTTTCGTTCAGGGATGGATGGGATGTGCCGTAAGCAGGAAGAGGGCTGCGGTCCGGCGGTCGTGAGGGAAGAACCCACACGCAAGCCAAGAATCGAGTCTATCAGGTCCGCGGCGTTTCCTTTGCGCATCACTCGCGCTGGGGGAATCGGATGCGGCAAGCTTGGCGTATCCGAGCGAAGGAGCTCCGAATGACGGATGCATCGACCCCGACCCCGCCCATGCCGCGACTGCGGTGGTCCGCGGCCACCGCGGCGTTCCAGGTGGAGGGAGCGCGAACAGCCGACGGGCGGGGGAAATCGATCTGGGACGACTTCGTCGACACTCCGGGGCGGGTTCGCGACGGGTCGAGCGCGGAACCCGGGCCCGCGAGCTACCACCGCGCGGCGGACGACATCGCGCTGCTCCGCGGACTCGGCATCGACAGGTACCGTTTCTCGATCTCGTGGGTGCGCGTGCAACCCGATGGCTCGGGTCCCGGATCCACCGCCGGCATCGCCTACTACGACCGACTCGTCGACGGGCTGCTCGATGCGGGCATCGTGCCCTTTCCCACTCTCTATCACTGGGATCTCCCCTCGCTGATCGAGAGCGACGGCGGGTGGCTCTCCCGTGACACGGCCGAGCGCTTCGCCTCGTACACGGAGATCGTCGCGCAGTCGCTGGGAGACCGGGTGAAGCACTGGTACACGATCAACGAGCCCGTCTCCACGTCGCTGCAGGGCTACGCGATCGGCGAGCTCGCCCCTGGACGTGAACTGCTCTTCGACTGCCTGCCCACCGTGCACCATCAACTGCTCGCCCACGGCCTGGCGGTCCCCGTGCTCCGCGAGCACGGGGCGGCTGCCGTCGGCATCGTGAACAATCACACATGGGTGCGCCCCGCTTCGGACTCTGAAGCGGACCAGGAAGCGGCGGGGATGTACGACCTCATCCACAACAGGCTCTTCGCCGATCCCGTGCTGACGGGGGAGTACCCGGATCTCGCGCCCCTCGGCGTGGACATGCCTGTTCAGGACGGCGACATGCAGGCGATCTCCGCCCGCTCGGACTTCTACGGCGTCAACTTCTACAACCCCACGACGATCTCCGCCGCTCCCGAAGACGCACCGGTGCCCTTCGTGCAGGTGCCGACGCCCGGCGCGGCGCACACCGGCTTCGGCGAGCTGTGGCCGATCGAGCCCGCCGCACTGACCGCTTTCCTGCTCGATGCGCGTCATCGCTACGGCGATGCCCTGCCGCCGATCATCATCGGCGAGAACGGTGCATCGTTCCCCGAACCGGATGTCGTCGATGACGGCATCGACGACCGCGACCGCATCGCGTACCTCGAAGGCCACATCATGGCCGTCGCCGACGCGGTGGACCAGGGCGTCGATGTCGAGGAGTACACCGTGTGGAGTCTGCTCGACAACTTCGAGTGGGCAGACGGCTTCTCTCAGCGCTTCGGTCTGGTGCACGTCGACCAGGAGAGCTCTCGGCGCACTCCGAAGGCGTCGTACGAGTGGTACCGCGCTCTGATCGCGAGCACGCGGTGAACAATCCGTCGCCGCGGCGCGGTCGGGTGGGCGGCCTGTGGATGACGCTGTTCGGCCTCGCCTGGCTCGCGGTGTGGACGGTGCAGCTGACCCCTGTCCAGCTGCTGCTCCCGCTGCAGCTCGACACGCCGGGAGGGCCGTCTGATTGGATCACGGGAGTCGTGTGGTCGGGGTTGATCCTCTCGATCGGCGGGTTCGCCGGCGTGATCGCCGGTCCGCTCGCCGGGATGCTCTCCGACCGCACTGTCTCGCGGTGGGGACGTCGTCGCCCCTGGGCCATCGGCGGCGCGCTGCTCACTGCGGCATCGCTGCTGCTGACCGGCTCGGCATCCGATCCGGTGTCCGTCGGCGCGGCGTGGGTGGGCGTCTCGATCGGCATCGCGGTCGTCTCCGCCGCGCTCACGGCGATGATCGCCGATCAGATCTTCGACCAGCGCGGTGCCGCATCCGCCCTGGTGAGCTCGGCCCAGGCCGTGGGCATCGTCGTCGGCGTCGGGGCAGTCGTACTGCTCGGTCTCGGCATCGGTGCGAGCTACGTCGCGCTCGCGGGATTCATCCTCGTCATCGGAGTCGGCACGGCTGTGCTGCTGCCGGACCCCGCGGCACGGCGCAGAGCCGCTTCGCCCACGCAGCGGACATGGCGCGAGCGTCTCGGTGCGCTGCAGGATCGGAACTTCGGCTGGGTGCTCGCCAGCCGCCTCACGGTGAACCTCGGAAACGCTCTCGGGACGGCGCTGCTGCTGTTCTTCCTGCTCTACGGCGTCGGTTCTCCTGCCGATCGCGCCGAGGACGACCTGCTGCTGCTGATCGTGATCTACACGGTGTTCGTCGTCGTGGCATCCCTCGTCGCCGGTTCGATCTCGGATCGCACGGGCAGACGGAAGTCCATCGTGATCATCGCCGCACTCGTGCAGGCGCTCTCCGCTGTGATGATCCTCGTCTCGCCGACCTTCATCGGCACGGCCGTCGCCGCAGGAGTCATGGGCATCGGATACGGGGCGTACATGGCGGTGAGCCTTGCCCTCGCGACAGATCTGCTGCCGCGTCCGGAGCATCATGCGCGCGACCTCGGCGTCGTGAACGTCTCGGCGAATCTCGGTCAGCTGCTCGGACCGCTGCTCGGGGCAGCCCTGGTCGCCCTGGTGGGCGGGTTCTGGCTGCTGTTCCTCGCTGCGGGAATCCTGTCGGCGCTCGGTGCCGTCATGACGATGGCGGTGCGTCCTCCGCGTCTGTCGGCGGATGCTGGAGAGTTGCAACCGCCACGTCCAGCAGCGCATTGAAGACACGCGGTCGCATCGCCGTGACCAGGTGCGAAGTGCGCGGCACGACGATGAGCTCGGACTGCGGTGTCAGCCGGTGGAAGAGCCGCTCCTGAAGCCGAAGCTGATCGAACTGCCCGTTGATCCACCACAGCGGCATGCGCATGCGCTCGAGATCCACGACGAGGTCGAGCGTGCCGAGACTGGCCAGCGCCGCATCCTGCGCCACGAGCGCGAAACCGCCGGCGGCGAAGTCCTCGCGGGTCTCGATGGGCAGTGTCGCGGCGAGCACGCGGTTCGTGAGCCACAGGCCCTGGTCGGGGAGGGAATTGAAGGTGCGCGCGAGTGTGCGGTACGTCGCGAGGCCTGCGCCTCGGGGGAATGTCGTGCACGAGGCGCCGATGAAGCCCGCGACCGGGGGAGCGGACTCCGCCCCGGCGTACGCGATCGAGATCAGCCCTCCCATGGAATGCCCTACGAGCAGCACCGGGCCCCTGGTGGCGGCATCCTGGACGGCTTCGTCGATCGTCGCGAGAGCGTTCTCGAGAGTGAAGGTCTCCGCCATGCGAGATCCGTGCCCCGGAAGGTCGACGGCGACGGCGGGAACGTCGCGCTCGGCGAGGTGATCGAGCTGTGATCGCCACATCGTCCTGGACGTGCGGATGCCGTGCACGAGGACGACCTGGATGCTCACGGCTCCAGCATACGAAGAAGCGGGGCCGGTGGATGGACCACCGACCCCGCTTCTGCGGTAAGAAGTGTGCCTACTTCTCCCAGCCCACGTTCTCCACCGGCGTGATGCCGAAGAGGTCCTGACCCACGTAGGGCTCAGGGGTGAGGTTGGCGAGGCCCTTGTTGGCAACAGTGATGTTCGGACCGTTGTAGAGCGGGATGACGCCCCAGGTCTCAGCGATGATCTCGGGCTCGAGCTTCATGGCAGCTGCGGTCCAGTCCTCGGCTGTCGCCTGGGACTCGACGTCGTCCTTGATCTTCTGGTCGATCTCCGCCGTTCCCGTCGCAGACAGGTTCAGCTGGCTGTCCGAGCAGTAGAGCTGGCAGAACCAGGCCGGTCCGAAGGGATCGGAGTCGCTGAACCGGAGGCCGACGGCGTCCCAGTTCTTCGAGGTCAGGTCCGTACCGAAATCGGTGGACGGCCGCACGTCGATCTGCAGGTCGATGCCGATCTCCTTCTGCTGTGCCTGAAGGGACTTCGCGATCGCCTCCTGCGTGGGGTCGTCGCTGAACACGGGGTAGACGATCGTGAACTTCTCGCCGTCCTTCTCGCGGATGCCGTCTTCGCCCTCGACCCAGCCTGCATCGTCGAGCAGCTTCTTGGCGGCCTCTGGATCGTATTCGAGCCCGGCCTCAGCGAACGAGTCGCTGTAACCATCCTGGAACCCGTAGAGGTTGAGCGAGCCTGCGGGCTCCTCTTCGTATCCGAGACCGTTCCAGGCGATCTGCTTCTGCTGATCGATGTTGATGCCGAGGAAGAACGCCTTGCGGGCATCGAGATCGGCGAACTGCGGCTTGTCGGCGTCGACCATGATGATGGTCTTCGCCGTCTGCTGGGCGCGGTACACGACGGAGTCCTCGACGTCCTCGACCTGCGAGAGACGGTCCTTGGATGCAGTCACGACCGTGTCGATCTCGCCGTTCTTGTACGCGTTGAGCGATGCGGAGGCATCCATCGCCTGGAACGTGACCTCATCGAGCATGGGCGCTTCGCCCCACCACTCGGGGTTCGGCTTGAACGAGACGTAACCAGCATTCGTGTCGAGCTGGTCGACCGTGTAGGGGCCGGCACCCCACTCGGGGTGCATTTCACCGATGAACGCCTCGTTGTAGAGCTCCGGGGTGTTGACCGCCGGGTGGAGCAGGCCACCGGTGAGGAATGCCATCGACGGCCAGGCGTACTCGCCGTCGAACGTGACGACCGCAGTCTTTGCGGTGTCGCCCTGTTCGACCGTCTTGATCTGCTTATAACCGTCGGTCGCGTTCGGGACGTAGCCCTCATCAGCGGAGCGGTTCGCGATCCACGTGTTCTCGATCGCGGTCCAGTCCATGTCGGTGCCGTCGTTCCAGTGGGCATCGTCCGTGAAGGTGAACGTCACGGTGGTGTTGCCATCGACGACCTCGTTCTTCCAGTCGTCCAGGTACGCGTCGTTCTTGGTGACTTCGCCCTCTGGGGTGACCAGGAGGATCTGCGGCATGTACCAGTACGCGACGCGCGCAGTGTCTGCCGTCGCGTCGCCGTGGAACTGGTTCAACTGCTCCGGGATCTCGTTGATGGGGAAGTGGGCCTCGCCGCCCTGCTGAAGGTTCTCGCGGGGCTGGGGGTTGTAGTCGGCCGCTTGGGTCTCGACGGTCTCGTTGCCGCCATCACCGGTGTCGCCGGTGCCGGATGCACAGCCCGCAAGGGTCAGTGCGAGGGCTGCGCTTATGGCCAGCGCCCCCATCAGCTTGTGCTGCTTCATGGTGCTCCTTTCGCCTTTCGGCGTGTCATTAGTGACAATAGTTCGCACGGTGAGCAAACTCACCGTGCGCACAGTGAATACCGCCTAACTGTTATCGGACGGTGATCGTCTGTTACAGCGCGGAAACAAATCAGCGGATGACGGGCTCCGCCTGCATGGTGTCGGGATTGAAGACGAGTCGTGCTCGACCGCGCTCGATGTCGGGGTCCGGCACCGGGATCGCGGAGAGCAGGGCCTTCGTGTACGGATGCTTCGGATTCTCGAAGATCTCCTCGACGTCGCCGTGCTCGACGAAGTCGCCCAGATACATGACCGCCACGCGATCGGCGATGTGCCGGATCACGGACAGATCGTGCGCGACGAACAGGTAGGACAGGCCGAGTTTCACCTTGAGCTCATCGAGCAGATTGATGACACCGGCCTGAATGGAGACGTCGAGTGCCGAGACCGGCTCGTCGAGAACGATGATCTTCGGGTTCGTCGAGAGCGCGCGCGCGATTCCGATGCGCTGCCGCTGCCCTCCGGAGAAGGCGCCGGGGAAGCGATCGATGTGCGCCGGGTTCAGGCCGACCAGGTCCATCAGCTCCCTGACGCGGGGGTGGATCTCGTTCTTCGGCGTGCCGATCGCGCGCAGAGGTTCTGCGATGACGTCGGCGACCGTCATGCGCGGGTCGAGGGCGCCCATCGGGTCCTGGAAGACGATCTGGATATCGCGCCGCACCGCGCGCTCGATCCTGCGGTCGGTGATGTCGTTGACGCTCGTGCCATTGATGACGATGTCGCCGTCGTTCTGCTTGACCAGATCCATGATCTGCAGCAGGGTCGTCGTCTTCCCTGATCCCGACTCGCCGACGATGGCCATCGTCTCGCCCTCGCGCACGTCGAACGTGACGTTCTTGACGGCGTGGACCTCACCGACCTTGCGCTTGAGGAATGCCCCCTTCATGAGAGGGAACGACTTGTTGAGGTTGCGCACATCGAGCGTCACAGGGCGCTCGGAGCGCGGAGTGCGTGTGAGCGCGCTCTGCGGAGCGTCGCGCACCGGGTAGACCGGCAGTCCGCCGAGCATGCCGTGATCCTCGATCTCGTGCGCGCGGATGCACGCCACCTGGTGCGAAGCGCCGGTGCCGGTGGCGACCTCGACCAGGTCGGGCTCGCGGGTGCGGCAGGCATCTATGGCGATCGGGCAGCGATCGGCGAACGGGCAGGCGTTCGGCAGGTCGATGAGCAGAGGGGGTGTTCCCTTGATCGGGACGAGGGGCTCCTTCTCGACCTTGTCCACGCGCGGGATCGCGCCGAGAAGACCGATGGAGTACGGCATCCGCGTGTGGTGGAACAGCTCACGGACCGGGGCGTGCTCGATCGGCTTGCCCGCGTACATGACCATCACGTCATCGGCCATGCGCGCGACGACGCCCATGTCGTGCGTGATCATGATGGTGGCGGCGCCCGTCTCGTTCTGCGCCTTCTCGATCAGATCGAGGATCTGGGCCTGGATCGTGACGTCGAGGGCCGTCGTCGGCTCGTCGGCGATGATGAGCTTCGGGTTGTTCGCCATCGCGATGGCGATCACCACGCGCTGGCGCATCCCACCCGAGAACTCGTGCGGGAAGCCCTTCATGCGCTTCTCGGGCTGCGGGATGCCGACGAGCGTGAGCAGTTCGATCGAACGGTCCCACGCCTGCTTCTTGGTGAGGCCGCGGTGCACGGTGAGCGCCTCGATCAGCTGGTCTCCGATGGTGAAGACCGGGGTGAGCGAGGTCAGCGGGTCCTGGAAGATCATCGCGAGACCATTGCCGCGGATCATCGACATCTGCTTGTCGGACTTGCCGAGCAGTTCCTGTCCGTCGTAGACGATCGAGCCCGTGACCTTGGCGTTCTCGTCGAGCAGCCCCATGATCGCGAGCGAGGTGACCGATTTGCCCGAGCCGGACTCGCCGACGATGCCGAGGGTCTTGCCCGCTTCGAGATCGAACGAGACGCCGCGGACGGCATCCACGCGCCCCGCCTCTGATGCGAAGCTGACCTTGAGGTCGCGGACCGAGATGATGGCGCTCATGCGCGGCCTCCTGCCGCTGAAGTGGGATCGAGGGCGTCGCGCAGGCCGTCCGAGACGAGAGCCATCGAGACGGTGAGCAGCGTCAGCGCCGCCGCCGGGAAGTAGAACAGCCACGGCGCGGTGGTGATGGTGTTCGCGCCGGTTCCGATCAGGGAGCCCAGCGATACGTCGGGGATCTTGACTCCGAAGCCGATGAACGACAGGCCGGTCTCGGCCATGACCGCGTTGACGATGCCGAGCGTGAAGTTGATCACCAGGAGCGACCCGATGTTGGGCAGCAGGTGGCGCAGCACGATGCGGAAACCGCCCACACCCATGTAGCGGGCGGCGTGCACGTACTCGCGCTCGCGCAGCGACAGGGCGGTGGTCCACACCACGCGGGCGGGGAAGTACCAGCCGACGATGAACACCATGATCAGCGAGATGACGATCCAGTTCCCGCCGGCGCGGTTCGACATCAACGACAAGATGAGGAAGCTCGGGATCACCATCATGAAGTGGATGACGGTGAGCGTGACCTTCTCGGTCCAACCGCCGAAGTACGCCGCGGCCGTGCCGATGACGGCTGAGAGGACCGTGACGCCCACGGATACCGTGATGGCGATCATCAGTGAGCGCTGCAGCCCGAGCGCGACCTGGGCGAAGGTGTCGTTGCCCGCTGCGGTGGTACCGAACCAGTGATCGGCCGACGGGCCGGTACCCAGGTTCAGGAAGTCGAGCTCGATGTGGTCGTAGCGCGCGATCAACGGCCCGAAGATGGCGAAGAGCACGAGCAGGACGAAGATGATGATGCCGGCGACTGCGGGCTTGTTGCGCATGAAGCGGCGCGAGTAGAGCGTCCATTTCGACATCGGCTTGCCGGTGCCGGAATCATCCAGCACAGGGCCCGCCGGGGCCTGCACCGTGGGGTCGATCATTTCACTCATGGTCAGCTCACCCGCACTCTCGGGTCGAGAACGACGACAGCGACGTCGGAGAGGATGGCTCCGATCGCGGTCAGCAGTCCGGCGAACGCCGCGGTGGCGACGACGCCGTTGATGTCGCTCTTGTTGATGGTCTCCAAGAAGTACTTGCCCATGCCGTTCCACGCGAAGATGATCTCGGTCAGGATCGCGCCGGTGAAGACACCGGGAATGCTGAAGGCGACCTGCGTCGCGACGGGGATGAGCGAGGTCCGAAGGGCGTGCTTGCGGATGGCCTGCTGCTTGGTGAGGCCCTTGGCGCGCGCCGTGCGCACGTAGTCGGCATTGATGTTGTCGAGCAGCAGTGAGCGCTGCAGGAAGTGCGTGCCGGCGTACCCGACGAGCACGAGTGCGATCGTGGGCAGAGTCAGATGCTGCAGCTTGTCTATGAGTACGGGGAAGAACCCTTCGACCCCCTTGCTGGATGCGCCGGTGACGTAGAAGATGCGGGTTCCGACGAGGTTGTTCAGGCCGATCGCGAGAAGAACGATGCCGAGGGCGGCGACGATGATGTTGATGTTCATCGTGATGATCGACGTTCCCTGGCCGATGCGGTCAGCGAGTTTGTACTGACGCGACGCGGTGTAGACGCCGAGGGCGATGCCCAGCACCGTCATGATGATCGTTGCGCCGAGGACGAGCTCCGCGCTGACCCACATGCGGTAGCTGATCTGCTCGTTGACCGACCCGCCAGTGGGGCTCACGCCCCAGTCCCACCGGAAGATGATCGCGCTGAACCAGTTCCACCACCGCTCCCAGATGGGGACGGTGTCGCTGAGGTTGCGCGGTTCGAGGAGGTTGACGATCTGCTCTTCACTGAGCGGAGGCCGCCGACCCACGAAGTTGTTCCTCGGGTTGAGGAATCCCCAGGCGAGGAAGTATGTGAGATTCGTGGCGATCACGATCATCAACAGCCAGCCGAGGGCACGGCGCAGGAGATACTTGATCAAGATGGTGTCTTTCTCATTCGTGCGACCGACTCATCGGCGAGTGGCACGGAGTCGATTAAGAGCTGGCACTTGGTATCAGTGCAATTTCGAGAGACTATCACCGCTCGACGCGAATCGAGCATTAGGCGCCCCTCACCGTAGACTGCTGGGGACATGTCACCACGCGCTCTCACCCCGCTCTCGCCTGCCGCGACGCCGCCTTCGCAGATCCGTAACTTCTGCATCATCGCTCACATCGATCACGGCAAGTCGACCCTCGCCGACCGCATGCTGCAGATCACCGGTGTGGTCTCGGATCGGGACATGCGCGCGCAGTACCTCGACCGGATGGATATCGAGCGCGAGCGGGGCATCACGATCAAGAGCCAGGCGGTGCGGATGCCGTGGGCGAACGGCGAAGACGCCTTCGCGTTGAACATGATCGACACGCCTGGTCACGTCGACTTCACGTACGAGGTGTCACGATCGCTCGCCGCGTGCGAAGGGGCGATCCTGCTTGTCGACGCGGCGCAGGGGATCGAGGCGCAGACTCTCGCGAACTTGTATCTCGCCCTCGAGAACGACCTGCACATCATCCCGGTCCTCAACAAGATCGACCTGCCAGCGGCTGACCCCGACCGTTTCGCGAAGGAGCTGGCCGACCTCATCGGCGGCAAGCCGGAGGACGTGCTGCGGGTGTCGGGCAAGACCGGCCAGGGCGTCGAGGAACTGCTCGATCGCATCGTCGCGGACATCCCTGCTCCGGTGGGGGATGCCGATGCTCCCGCCCGTGCCATGATCTTCGACTCGGTGTACGACTCGTACCGCGGCGTCGTGACCTACGTGCGGATGGTCGATGGCCGGCTCGAGCCGCGCGAGCGGATCCAGATGATGTCGACGCAGGCGAATCACGAGCTGCTCGAGATCGGTGTCTCCAGCCCTGAGCCGATCCCCTCGAAGGGGCTCAGCGTCGGAGAAGTGGGCTACCTGATCACCGGCGTGAAGGATGTGCGCCAGTCGAAGGTCGGCGACACGGTCACGACATCGCGCAGAGCGGCGACCGAGGCGCTGGCCGGGTACACCGACCCGAAGCCGATGGTCTTCTCGGGGATCTACCCGATCGACGGCAGTGACTACGCCGATCTTCGGGAGGCGCTCGACAAGCTGAAGCTGTCCGACGCCTCGCTGCAGTACGAACCCGAGACGTCCGTCGCGCTCGGTTTCGGATTCCGCTGCGGATTCCTCGGTCTCCTCCACCTGGAGATCATCACGGAGCGGCTCAGTCGCGAGTTCGGTCTCGACCTCATCACGACGGCCCCCAGCGTGATCTACGAGGTCACCACCGACACGGGCGAGACCGTCGTCGTCACCAACCCCAGCGAGTATCCGGATGGGCGGGTGGCGTCGGTCGCGGAGCCGATGGTGAAGACGGCCATCCTGCTCCCGAAGGACTACGTCGGCACCGTGATGGAGCTGTGCCAGTCGCGCCGAGGCACGCTGCTGGGCATGGAGTACTTCTCCGAGGAGCGGGTGGAGCTGCGGTACATGATGCCGCTGGGCGAGATCGTCTTCGACTTCTTCGACCATCTGAAATCGAAGACGCAGGGCTACGCGAGTCTCGACTACGAGCCCGCGGGTCAGCAGTCGGCGGATCTGGTGAAGGTCGACGTGCTGCTGCAGGGCGACAAGGTCGATGCCTTCAGCGCGATCGTGCACCGCGACAAGGCGTACGCGTACGGCACGCTCATGACCGAGCGGCTGCGCAAGCTCATCCCTCGTCAGAACTTCGAGGTTCCGATCCAGGCGGCCATCGGTGCGCGGATCATCGCCCGTGAGACGATCCGGGCCCTGCGCAAGGACGTGCTCGCCAAGTGCTACGGCGGTGACATCAGCCGCAAGCGCAAACTGCTCGAGAAGCAGAAGGAGGGCAAGAAGCGCATGAAGATGGTCGGCCGCGTCGAGGTGCCGCAGGAGGCGTTCATCGCCGCGCTCTCCGGTGATGTCGAGGGCAAGGACAAGAAGTAGTCGCCCTCGGTGGGCGGGTTTCCTTCAGGTAACGCAAGTAGTCTGGATCTCATGCGGCGCGGGACTTTCCGAGACGGCACGGTGGACTATGCGGCCGTGGGTGCGACCCACGCGCCCGATCTGATGCAGTACCCGCCCGAACGCAGTGTTCCGGCGGAGCGGACCTGGCGTCTGGGCAGCGGGGAGGAGCGCTTCCGATCCGCTGGTGAGGCACTGCTCTCGTGGACGGCGCAACGAGCCGCCGGCCTCAGCATCGAAGATGTCCGTCCGGCCTCCGGCCCCGCGTACGCGGGTGTGAGCTTCGACGCCGAGGGCAACCCCGTCGCGCCGAGCAGACGCGAGGTGGAGCAGCGCTTCGACGCGGCGGGTACCCCGTTCGCGGGTCCGGGCATGACGCTCCGCTTGCGAGGGCGCGTGGCGGGGATGCGTGCGGACGCGCAACTGCGCGTGATCTCGGTGACGGAGGATCCGCGCTGCGTCGGCCTCGTGCTCGGCACGGTCAGCGACTCCGTCGTCAGCGGCGAAGAGCTGTTCCAGATCGACTGGCGCGAGGACAACGACGAGGTGTGGTTCACGGTTCGCGCCTTCGACGCGCCCAACTCCGTGCTCTACCGCTTCATCCCTGGGCTCGTGAAGCGTCGCCGCAAAGAGCTCTTCACCCGCTACCTTCGCGCGATCTCGCCGTTGTACACGACGCCGCTCTGATGGCAGGGCCACTGCCGGTCGGAGATCCCGCGCCGATCGATGGCCGGCTTCCCGACGATCTCGTCGTGGAGAGCAGCACGCCGTTCTCGGCATACCTGCATGTTCCGTTCTGCCGCGTGCGCTGCGGGTACTGCGACTTCAACACCTACACCTCGAGCGAGCTGCGCGGTGCTCGTCAGGACGAGTACGCGGACACGCTCGCCGACGAGATCGCGCTGGCGCGTCGCGTGCTCGCCGAGGCGGGGCCGCTGCGCCCGATGGACACCGTGTTCTTCGGCGGCGGGACTCCGACCCTTCTGCCCGCCGGAGACCTGGCGCGCATGCTGGATGCTGCGGTGTCGGCGTTCGGTATCGCGGATGGTGCGGAGGTCACGGTCGAGGCGAACCCCGATACGGTGACGCCCGACGTCGCGCGCACGCTCGTGGATGCGGGAGTGACCAGGCTGTCGATCGGCATGCAGTCGGCTGTGCCGCACGTGCTCGCGGCACTGGATCGCACGCATCAGCCCGAGAACGTGCGCACCGCGGTCGGTGCCGCGAAGGATGCGGGACTCGCGGTCAGCGTCGACCTCATCTACGGCGCCCCCGGAGAATCGCTCGCCGACTGGGAGGCGTCGTTGGACGCGGCCATCGCGCTGGAGTCCGACCATGTGTCCGCCTACGCGCTGATCATCGAGGACGGCACCAAGCTCGCGCGACAGATCCGCCGGGGTGAGGTGTCGGCGCCCGACGACGATCTGCAGGCAGACATGTACGAGCTCCTCGACGCCAGGCTCGCCGCTGCGGGGTTCGACTGGTACGAGGTGAGCAACTGGGCGCGAAGCGCACAGCAGCGTTCGCGCCACAACCTCGCGTACTGGCGCGGCAGCGACTGGTGGGGCTTCGGTCCAGGAGCCCACAGTCATGTGGCAGGGCTGCGCTGGTGGAATGTGAAGCATCCTGCGGCGTACGCGCAGCGGCTCGCGGCATCCGAATCACCGGCGGCGGGCACTGAGCGCCCCGACAGCGAGGCGCATCAGCTCGAACGGGTGCTGCTCGAGACCAGGCTCGCCGAGGGGATGGCGATCGCCGATCTTCCGCCGGCGCGACGCGTCGGCATCGCCGGATTGATCGCGGATGGTCTCATCGATGCGCGGAGCGCGATCGCGGGCAGGGTGCGGTTGACGCTCAAGGGGCGCCTGCTCGCCGATGCGGTGGTGCGCGCGCTGACCGAGTGATCGTCCGGCGTCAGGGGAGCAGGTCCAGTCCGCGCGTTCGGCGCTGCGGCACGGTGGCGGTGGCGGTGTCGAAGAGACGGGTCAGCCGCTCCGCGCCGAACGGTTCCCATCCGGGGTCTCCTGTGGTGATGTAGCGGCCCCACGCCGTGTTCATCTCCGTACCGAGTGCACGGGGCGCTGCATGGCCCGCCATCCGCACCGAGTCCGCGTCGTCCGGACGATCGAAGACGAAGCCCAGTTCCATCGCGTGCGCTGCGCGGAGGTCGCGCACCGGGCTCTGCCACGCGAACTCGTACATGTGCCTCGTGGCGGGGCGCGCAGCGGCGACGCGAGTGGCCGGGGCGCGCAGCAGCACGTCGGTGGCGAGCTGACCGAACAGCTCTCCGGTGGAGGCATCCGGCCATTCGGTGCGGTACGCGCTCATCGCGCGACCCGAGATACGCAGGGCGAGCCGGGCCAGGAGGAGCTTGGACGGACGGATGCCGGCGAGTGCCGGGGGAGCGAACCACAGGCGGTACTCGTCGGTGTTGGTGCCGATGAGGATCGGGGTGTCGATCTCTGCGAGCACCTCATGGGGGGAGCGCGGCAGGCTCTCCCCGTCGATGGCGAGCTGGAATCCCGGAGCCCCGCCGATCGGTGAGGCACCTCCCGACTGATCGCGTCGTGCGCGCAGCAGATCAGTGGGCGGGACCGCGCAGAACGCGTCGCGGGTCGCCGCGATGCCGAGCCGCTTGGCGAGTCGTGCGGTGACGCGCCCGGCCTTCGCGGCGGGCTGGGCCTCCAGCGGACCGGATTGGATGATCGCCCGGCGCACGAGCGGGCGGGTGTCGTCGCGGGCGAGGAGAGAAGCGACGAGGCTGCCGCCGGCGGACTCGCCCATGAGAGTGATGTTCTCCGGCGATCCGCCGAAAGCGCCGATCTCGCGATGAACCCATTCCAGGGCTGCCGCCGTGTCGCGCAGTCCGAGGTTGCGCGGCGCCCCGTCCAGTACGGAGAACCCCTCGGATCCCAGTCGGTAGTTGATCGACACGAAGACGATGCCGATCCGCGCCAGAGCAGCGCCGTCGTACGTCGGCAGGGCCGCGGCGCCCCGTTCGAACGCACCGCCGTGGATCCAGACCACGACGGGCGCCTCCTGCGCGTCAATCGGGGACCACACGTTCGCCGTGAGGATGTCGGTGCCGTCGATGATGGCCGCGCCGAGGAGTTCGCCGATGGCGCCGCTGTAGGGCAGCTGCGGTGCGGTCGGGCCGAAGGCCGTCGCATCGCGGACTCCCTCCCATGGTGCAGGGGGTTGTGGTGCACGGAAGTGGTTCTCGCCGAACGGGGGCGCCGCATACGGGATGCCGAGGAACCGGCGGATGCCGTCGGACTCCGAACCGTGAAGAGCACCCGTGCTGATCGTCACCGTCGTGGCATCCGTCATCGTGTCGCCCCCGCCCCGCGCGACCCGTCATCGTGCCGCCGCTCTCACGCGTCATCCTAAGGGGAAGCCGGTTCGCAGCCGTGCATCAGGCGATCATGATCCGCAGCAGGTAGAATTGGCACTCCGAGTCTTCGAGTGCCAGCAGAGGGGAGTGCCATGGTCAGCGAACGCGGTCTCCGGGTGCTCCGCGCGATCGTGCAGGACTACGTCGAGACGCACGAGCCCGTGGGAAGCAGGTCGATCGTCGATCGCCACTCCTTCGGGGTGTCGGCGGCGACCATCCGCAATGACATGGCGCTGCTCGAGGACGAAGAGCTCATCGCGGCGCCGCACACCTCATCCGGTCGGGTCCCCACCGACAAGGGGTATCGCGTCTTCGTCGATCACCTCGCGCAACTGCGTCCGCTCTCCGGTGCGCAGCGCGGTGCGATCGAGTCGTTCCTCACCGAACCCGCCGATCTCGATGACCTGATGGCGAGGACCGTCCGGGTGCTCACCCAGCTCACCGGTCAGGTCGCCCTCGCGCAGTACCCCTCCTTCGCGCGCGCTCACCTGACGCACATCGAACTGGTCTCGCTCGCCCCGAATCGTCTGCTCGTGGTGCTCGTGACCGATGCGGGCGGCGTCTCGCAGCGGATGACCGGTCTGCCGGTCGAACTCGACGACTCCGACGTCGCGGCGCTCCGCGCGCGCCTGTCGACGCTGCTCACCGGCCAGACCGTGCGCGAGGCGACGGACAGGGTGGCGGGCATCCTCGTCGGTGCCGACGGCACGAGCGATGACAGGGCGATCCGGCAGCTGGCCGTCGTCATCGGGGAGGAACTGGCCGAGTTCCGACAGGAGAAGCTCGTCATGGCCGGAGCTGCCACGCTCGCCCGGCGCGAGCACGACTTCCGTGGAAGCATCCATCCTCTGCTCGAGGCGATCGAGGAGCAGGTGACACTGCTGCGGCTGATGAGCGAGATGGTCTCCGATGAGCACGGCCTCGCGGCGAGCATCGGGGCCGAGAACGAGCCGTTCGGCCTCCCCGAGGCGTCGATCGTCGCGAGCAACTATCTCGCGCCGGGCGGCACCGCCCGAGTCGGCGTGATGGGCCCCACACGCATGGACTATCCGAGCAATCTCGCGGCGGCACGGGCAGTGGCCCGCTATCTGTCGCGACTGCTCGATGAAGACGAAGCGGGCCGCTGAGCGGCCCGCCCGGACAGCACGCACAAGCAGGAAGGCGATTGTGGCGGACCACTATGAGGTCCTCGGAGTGTCACGCGACGCATCGACGGACGAGATCAAGAAGGCGTACCGGAAGCTTGCGCGTCAGCTGCACCCCGATGTGAATCCGGGAGAGGATGCGGCAGAGCGCTTCAAACTCGTCACGCACGCCTACGACGTGCTCAGCGACGACGACTCGCGCCGCCGCTACGACATGGGCGGCGGTGACGGCGCGGCGGGCGGAGACTTCGGCGGATTCGGTGGATTCGGCGACATCTTCGAGACGTTCTTCGGGGCAGCCCAGGGCGGTGGACGCAGCGGTCGTCCCCGGTCGCGCAAGGAACGCGGTCAGGATGCGCTCGTGCGCGTCACGCTCGACCTCGGCGACGTCGTGTTCGGCGCTCACCGTGACATCGAGGTGGACACCGCCGTGCTCTGCGAGACCTGTCAGGGGTCCTGCACGCAGCCGGGGACCCAGCCCGTCACGTGCGACATCTGCCACGGCACCGGTCACGTGCAGCGGCAGGTGCGCAGCCTGCTCGGCAATGTGGTCACCACGCAGCCGTGCGGCAGCTGCCAGGGTTACGGCACCGTGATCCCGCATCCGTGCGGAACCTGCGCCGGGCAGGGGCGCGTGCGCTCGCGCCGGACCGTGTCGCTGGACATCCCCGCCGGCGTCGAGACCGGGCTGCGCCTGCAGCTGCCGGGTTCGGGAGAGATCGGCCAGGCCGGCGGCCCGAACGGCGATCTCTACGTCGAGGTGACGGTCTCGCCGCACGCGGCGTTCAGCCGGGACGGCGACGACCTGCTGGCGACGCTGGAGGTGTCGATGGGTGATGCGATCCTCGGCACCGACACCTCGATCGACGGCCTCGACGGGAAGGTCGACCTCGAGATCCGCCCCGGCGTGCAGTCGGGTGATGTGCTGACGATCAAGGGCCGGGGCATCACGCCGCTGCGCGGCAACCAGCGAGGTGATCTTCGTGTCGGCGTGCAGGTGGTGACGCCCACCAAGCTCGACTCGGCGCAACGGGCGCTGATCGAGGACTTCGCCAAGAAGCAGAAGGCGCCGGGCCCGCAGCTCGCACAGTTCCAGCAGGGGCTGTTCTCGAAGCTGCGCGACCGGTTCCGGCACTGACCCGCCCTCTCGTCGATCGGAGACCACTGTGGCGCTGCACTTCCTCGTGGAGGGCTCATCCGACGCTGGTATCGGCGACACCGTCGCGCTGTCGGGTGCTGAGGCGAAGCACGCGGCGGTCGTGCGTCGTGTGCGGGTCGGTGAATCGGTGACGATCGGCGACGGCCGGGGCCGGTGGCTCAGCGGAACCGTGTCGGACGTCTCGGCGTCGCGCGTCGACGTGCTGATCACGGAGAGCTCCGTCTCGGATGCGCCTGCGGTGCGGTTGCTCCTCGCCCAGGCGCTCGCGAAGGGCGATCGTGACGAACTCGCCGTCCAGGCGGCCTGCGAGCTCGGGGTCGACGAGGTCATTCCCTGGCAGGCATCGCGGAGCATTTCGCGCTGGGAGGGTGCCAAGGCGGTCAAGGGCCGCGACCGCTGGGCGACGATCGTGCGTGAAGCGGCCAAGCAGGCGCATCGCGCGTGGGTGCCCGCGGTGTCGGAGCCGTTGTCGACCGCGCAGCTGATCGCTCGCGCCGACGGCGCGCGGATGCTGGTGCTCGACCCGTCCGCGACGGATAGGCTCTCCGCGATCACCGTGGAGTCCTCCGACGCCCGCGACATCCTGCTGGTCGTCGGTCCCGAAGGGGGCGTCAGCCCGGACGAGCTCGAGCGGTTCGATGCCGCAGGGGCGGAGCGCGTCCGTCTGGGCGGCACCGTGCTGCGCACCTCGACTGCGGGCCCTGCGGCGATCGCCGTGCTGTCGGTGGCGCTCGGCCGCTGGTAGAGAGCCCGCTCGAGATCGATGATCGGGGCGCGCACGCGACCGTGCGATGGGTGACGACCGTAGAATGGACGCATGACCGAGCCATCGATCTTCACGCGCATCCTCAACGGTGACATTCCCGGCGAGATCCTGATCGACACTGCAACGGTCTTCGCCATCCGCGACATCAACCCGCAGGCGCCGCTGCATGTGCTCGTCATCCCGAAGACGGAGCAGTACCGCGATGTCACAGAGCTCGCCGCCGGTGATCCCGCGCTGCTCGCCGAGGTGGTGGCAGTCGCGAAGCGGATCGCCGACGAGCACGCCAACGGCGAGTATCGTCTGATCTTCAACAACGGACCGAGCGTCGCGCAGTCCGTCTTCCACGTGCACGCTCACGTGCTCGGCAATCTCGAGGAGAACAAGCTCGTTGGCTTCTGACGAATCGAACACCCCGGTCGTGACAGAGCGCATCTACGCGGACGGCGTCGCCATGGTGCAGCTGCTCGGTCCGCAGGACAGACTGCTGCGCATGCTCGAGAAGCAGCATCCGAGCGTCGAGGTGCACGTGCGGGGCAACGAGATCACCCTCAGTGGCGCGTCGGAGGCGGTCGCTGAGGCGAGAGCGCTCGTCGACGAACTCATCACCATCACCAGAGAGGGCGCCGACCTCGCACCCTCCGACGTCGAGACCTCGGCGCGACTGCTCCGCCACGAGGGCGGTCCGCGCCCGAGCGAGGTGCTCGGCGAAGCCATCCTCTCCACGCGCGGCAAGGTGATCCGCCCCAAGACCGCGGGGCAGAAGGAGTACGTCGACGCGATCGATGAGAACACGATCGTGTTCGGCATCGGTCCCGCGGGCACGGGCAAGACCTATCTCGCGATGGCGAAGGCGGTGCAGGCCCTGCAGCGCAAAGAGGTCACGCGCATCATCCTCACGCGTCCGGCCGTCGAGGCCGGGGAGCGCCTCGGGTTCCTCCCCGGCACCCTCAACGACAAGATCGATCCGTATCTGCGTCCGCTCTACGACGCGCTCAACGAGATGATGGACCCCGAGATCGTGCCGCGGCTCATGGCCACCGGCACCATCGAGGTCGCACCTCTCGCCTACATGCGCGGCCGAACGCTGAACGACTCGTTCGTCGTGCTCGATGAGGCGCAGAACACGACGCCGGAGCAGATGAAGATGTTCCTCACCCGACTCGGGTTCGGCACGAAGATGGTCGTCACCGGCGACATCACCCAGGTCGACCTGCCGCAGGGCGCATCCGGTCTGCGCCTGGTCACCCGTGTGCTCGAAGAGATCGACGACATCCATTTCAGCCGCCTCACCAGTGACGACGTCGTGCGGCACTCCCTGGTCGGACGGATCGTCGACGCGTACAGCGAGTACGACGAGCAGCGCACCGCCGCGCGGCACGAGCGTGAGCAGGCGCGCGAGTTCGCCAATCGAGCCGAACGGCGTGGCGCGCAGCACCCAGGCCCGCGCGACCGCCAGCCCAGACGAGGACACTCATCATGATCGAGATCAACAACGAGTCCGCCATCGACGTCGATGAGACGGTGCTGCAGCGGCTCACCGATTTCAATCTCGCCCAGCTCCACGTCAGCCCTGACGCCGAGGTCGCGATCGTCCTCGTCGACGAGGGGGCGATGGAGGCGCTGCACGTGCAGTGGATGGACGAGCCAGGACCGACAGACGTGCTGAGCTTCCCCATGGACGAGCTGCGGCCGGGAACAGAGGACCGCCCGACCGCTCCGGGGCTCCTCGGCGACATCGTGCTGTGCCCCCAGGTGGCGGAGTCGCAGGCGCAGACCGCAGGGCACACGCTGATGGACGAGCTGATCCTGCTCACCACGCACGGACTCCTGCATCTGCTCGGCTTCGATCACGCGGAGCCCGACGAGGAGCGTGAGATGTTCGGATTGCAGAAAGACCTGATCACGGGCTTCGCGCGCGCCGAACGCAGCCGATGACCGAGATCCTCCTGCTGATCGCCGCCGTGCTGCTGGTGGCCTTCGGCGGACTGATGGCCGCGATCGACGCCGCGTACGGCGTGACCTCACGCGCCGATCTCGACGACATGGCGCTCGAGGGGCGCCGCGCGCCCGCCCTGCGCCGGATCGCCGAGGATCTCGACGCCCACGTCAACGCTGTCGCGTTCATCCGCGTGCTCGTCGAGGTGACCGCCGCGGTGCTGGTCACTGCGGCGTTCACGATCATGTTCGAGAACATCTGGTGGGCGATGCTGGCCGCCGCCGTACTGATGACCGGCATCACCTTCGTGCTCGTCGGATCGAGTCCTCGTGCCTTCGGTCGCCAGCGCTCCGAGACGATGATCCGCAGCACCGCGTCGATCGTGCGCGGTCTGCGCATCATCCTCGGGCCGCTCGCCGAGGGGCTCGTCGTGATCGGCAACAGGGTCACTCCCGGAACGGGGCGCAGCTCGTTCGCGAACGAGGACCAGTTGCTGAGCATGGTCGACGAGGCGGCATCCAACGACCTCATCGAAGAGGATGATCGCGACCTCATCCACTCGGTCTTCGACTTCACCGACCAGTTCGTGCGCGCGGTGATGGTGCCGCGCACCGAGATGGTCACGGTGGATGCCGAGGCCACGACCGAGCAGGCGATGTCGCTGTTCCTGCAGCGCGGAGTGTCACGGATCCCGGTGGTCGACGACGACGCGGACGATGTCGTCGGAGTGCTCTACCTCAAGGACCTGGTGCAGTTCGCCTACCGCGACGAGCTCGCCTGGCGCACCGCATCCATCAGGCCGATCGCTCGCCCCGTGACCTTCGTGCCGGAGTCGATGCGCGCCGAGACGCTCCTGCAGCAGATGAAGCGGGACGCCGTGCACGTCTGCCTCGTGATCGACGAGCACGGGGGCATCTCCGGCCTCGTCACACTGGAGGACCTCATCGAGGAGCTCGTCGGGGAGATCTCCGACGAATACGACCATGCGGCGGCCGAGGTCGTCGAGCTCAGCCCAGGACGGTACCGGGTCAGCGCCCGGTTGTCGCTGGACGATGTCGGCGATCTCTTCGACATCGAGCTCGAGGACGACGACGTCGACTCGATCGGGGGGCTCCTGGGCAAGGCCGTCGACCAGGTCCCGCAACCGGGGGTCACCGCGACGATCGACGGCCTCGTGCTCACCGGCGGCGCATCGCGCGGTCGAGGACGGGGCATCGCCACGGTTTTCGTGGAGCGCGCCGTCGCACCAGCAGAGGAGACAGAAGATGACTGAGATCCAGCGCAGCGGATTCGTGACCTTCGTCGGGAGGCCGAATGTCGGCAAGTCGACGCTGACGAACGCCCTCGTGGGGGAGAAGATCGCGATCACGAGCGAGAAGCCGCAGACGACGCGCCGCGCGATCCGCGGCATCCTGAACCGTCCGACAGGGCAGCTGGTGATCGTGGACACGCCGGGCATCCACAAGCCCCGCACGCTTCTCGGCGAGCGGCTCAACGATCTCGTCGAGCAGGTGCTGGGCGACGTGGACGTGATCGGGTTCTGCGTGCCGGCGACCGAGAAGGTCGGTCCCGGCGACCGACGCATCGCCGCATCCCTCGACGGCTACCCGCGTGCGAAGAAGATCGCGATCGTGACGAAGACCGATGCCGCCACCCGCGATCAGATCACCGAGCGCCTCATGGAGGTCGACTCGCTGCGCGAGGACTGGGCGGCCGTGATCCCGCTCTCGGCACTCACCCGCGAGCAGCTCGACGTGCTCACCGATGAGATGCTCGTGCTGATGCCAGAGGGGCCAGCCCTCTATCCGGAGGGGGTCATCACCGACGAGTCCGTCGACGACCGCATCGCCGAGATGATCCGTGAGGCGGCGCTCGAGGGCGTGCGCGACGAGCTGCCGCACTCCATCGCCGTGGTGGTGGACGACATCGCCCCGCGCGAGGGCACCGATCTCACCGACGTGCACGCGCAGATCGTCGTCGAACGCGACAGCCAGAAGGCCATCATCATCGGCCATAAGGGTCAGCGCCTGGCTGACGTCGGCAAACGCGCTCGTGCCGGAATCGAAGAGCTCCTCGGCACCCGCGTATTCCTCGGCCTCCATGTGAAGGTCGCGAGGGAATGGCAGCGCGACCCGAAGCAGCTCGGCAGGCTCGGGTTCTGAGCGGGGTGAGTCGGTGCGGCGACCCCGTTTGGTGAATGCCCGTCGCAGGGGAGTACTATCGGAGCATGCCAACCGGCGGACAGCTTCTTCTTAGTTGCCGCGACGAGTCCTTCAGCTAGGGCCTTCCTCGTCGCGGCGCTTGTGTTGGCCCGCCCTCTCTGACGAAAAGAAGAAGCCCTCATGCAAAACTCTCAGCGCCCGTCCGCCATGCCGATCCACAAGTACCGGCCGTTCCACGAGCAGATCACCGTTGACCTCCCTGATCGCACCTGGCCGTCCACCCGCATCACCGAAGCACCGCGCTGGTGCGCAGTCGACCTGCGCGACGGCAATCAGGCCCTCATCGACCCGATGTCACCAGAGCGCAAGCGGGTCATGTTCGAACTGCTCGTCAGCATGGGGTACAAGGAGATCGAGGTCGGATTCCCCTCGGCGAGCCAGACCGACTTCGATTTCGTCCGTCAGCTCATCGAAGAGGACCTCATCCCCGACGACGTCACGATCCAGGTCCTGACGCAGGCGCGCGAACACCTCATCGCGCGCACCTACGAGTCGATCGCCGGTGCCAAGCAGGCCATCGTGCACCTGTACAACTCCACGAGCATCCTGCAGCGCGAGGTCGTGTTCCGCACCGACAAGCAGGGCATCATCGACATCGCCCTCGAGGGTGCGCGGCTGTGCAAGAAGTACGAGAAGACGGTGCCAGACACCGAGGTGTACTACGAGTACTCCCCGGAGAGCTACACCGGGACCGAGCTGGAGTTCGCCCTCGATGTCTGCAACCGGGTGATCGAGATCTTCGAGCCGACCCCGGCGAGAAAGGTCATCATCAACCTGCCCGCCACCGTCGAGATGGCATCGCCGAACGTGTACGCCGACTCGATCGAGTGGATGAGCAGGCGCCTCGCGCACCGCGAGAACGTCATCCTGTCGCTGCACCCGCACAACGACCGCGGCACTGCCGTCGCCGCCGCCGAGCTCGGGTACATGGCCGGAGCCGACCGCATCGAGGGATGCCTGTTCGGCAACGGCGAGCGCACGGGGAACGTCGACCTGGTCGCGCTCGGCGTGAATCTGTTCACGCAGGGCATCGACCCGCAGATCGACTTCAGCGACATCGACCATGTCAAGCGCACGGTCGAGTACTGCAACCAGCTGCCCGTCCCCGAGCGCAGCCCCTGGGCCGGGGACCTGGTCTTCACCGCCTTCAGCGGATCGCATCAGGATGCGATCAAGAAGGGCTTCGAGGCGATGGAGGCCCGCGCGTCCGCGGAGGGCACGACCGTCGACGAGATCGAGTGGGCCGTGCCGTACCTGCCGATCGATCCGAAGGACCTCGGCCGGTCGTACGAGGCCGTCATCCGGGTGAACTCGCAGTCGGGCAAGGGCGGCGTCGCATACCTGCTGAAGACCGACCACGCCATCGATCTGCCGCGCAAGCTGCAGATCGAGTTCTCCGGCGTCGTGCAGTCCAAGACCGACAGCGAGGGCGGCGAGGTGACGAGCGATCAGATCTGGTCGATCTTCAACGACGAGTATCTGCCCGCTGATGAGGCGCACGCCAAGTGGGGTCGTTTCGAACTGCTCGCGACGCAGACCCGCAGCGACATGACCGGCGAGGTCGCGCTCGACGTCACGGTGCGCGACGGCGACATCGAGCAGAGCGTGACAGCGCAGGGAAACGGTCCGGTGGCGGCTTTCGTCGAAGTGCTGCGCGGGCAGGGCTTCGACGTCACCGTCTACGACTACGTCGAGCACGCTCTCAGCGCGGGCGGCGACGCGCAGGCCGCGGCGTACGTCGAGCTGCAGGTCGGCGACCTGCGCCTGTGGGGCGTCGGGATCGACGGAGACATCTCCACGGCGAGCCTGAAGGCGATCGTGTCCGGCGTGAACCGCGCCATCCGCGCCCGCGAGTATCAGCTCGCCGCAGTCTGAGACCCGCAGCTCACTCGGGGCGCACGACCGGGATCGCCGCCGTCTCTGCCGCCACCTTGCGGCGGTAGAGACGGCGCTGCTCGGGCAGCGAGACATCGAAGATCACGGCGAGCACGCGTATCAGCGCCGTGACGACGATGCCGATGGCTCCGGCGATGACGAGTGGGACTCCGAACGCGTGCACGATGACGATCACCGTGCACCCGAGCAGGGCGGCGACGGCGTACAGGGATCCGACGTGCATGATGGCGACCGGAAGCCCCATGATGACGTCGCGCAGCACGCTGCCGCCCACGGCGGCGCACGCCCCGATGAAGACGGCTGGCACAGGCGGAACACCCACACCGAGTGCCTTGCTGGTGCCAAAAGCACCGAACATTCCGATCACGACCGCATCGAGACCCACGATGACGGCGTTCGCGCGGTTGAGAAGACCGGCGAGCAGCATGCCGAGGATGGCAGCACCGGCGGCGACGATGAGGTACCAGTTGTTCTGCAGCGTCGCCGGTGGCTGTCCCAGGAGCAGGTCGCGGATGAGTCCGCCGCCCATGCCGATCAGGATGCCGATGATCGCCACGCCCAGCAGATCGAGTCGGCGCTGGCCCTGGAACCCGGATGCGAACATCGCGCCCTGTATCCCTCCCAGCCCCACGCCGGTGAGATCGGCCCAGAGCGGAATGGTGAAGAGCGGTTCGGTCACACGTCCATTCTGTCGTGGACGGGGGATAATCGGACAGTGGCCACCTATCGAGACGAAGCGGTGATCCTGCGCACCCACAAGCTCGGTGAGGCGGATCGCATCGTCACGATGCTCTCGCGCCGCAACGGCAAGATCCGCGCTGTGGCGAAGGGTGTGCGGCGCACCTCGTCGAAGTTCGGCTCCAGGCTCGAGCCGTTCATGGTCGCCGATGTGCAGCTCTATCAGGGGCGCTCGCTCGACATCGTGCAGCAGGCAGAGTCCCTCGGCGCGTACGGCAGCGAGATCGCCGCGCACTACGAGCGCTTCACCTCGGCGAGCGCAATGGTCGAGACCGCGGATCGTCTGAACGACTCCGAGGCGACGCCGGAGCAGTACCTGCTGCTCGTCGGTGGTCTGCGCGCCCTCTCTCGGGGGGAGCACGCCGCGCGGAGCATCCTCGATTCGTACCTGCTGCGTGTCATGGCGCTCTCGGGGTGGGCGCCGTCGCTCGAGGACTGCGCCCGATGCGGGGCACCGGGCCCGCACAAGAACTTGGTCGTGCAACTGGGCGGTCTGGTGTGCGCGGACTGCGCGCCGGCGGGCAGCCCGCGTGTGGCCGAGTCGACGCTCGCGCTGCTGCGCTCATTGATCCGCGGAGAGTGGGAAGCCGTCGACGCCGCTCCCGCAACCGACACCGCCGCAGCATCCGGGCTGGTGTCGGCGTACACGCAGTTCCATCTCGAGCGCGGCATCCGCTCGCTCGCGCACGTCGGCCCCGATCGCGAAGGACTCCGTTGACGCCCAAGCCGTATACGCACAAGGACGCTGTCGCCTACCGCCCGCTGGACTGGACAGGCGTCCAACCGCCGCGGTTCCCCAAGGTGCCCGAGCACGTGGCGATCGTCATGGATGGCAACGGCAGGTGGGCCAACCGCCGGGGGCTCACACGCATCCAAGGGCACAAAGCGGGCGAGGAAGTGCTGCTCGACGTCGTCGCCGGCGCCATTCAAGCGGGCGTGAAGCACCTGAGCGTCTACGCGTTCTCGACAGAGAACTGGGCGCGCTCACCAGAGGAGGTGCGCTTCCTGATGGGCTACAACCGCGACGTGCTGCACCGTCGCCGTGACCAGTTGAATGAATGGGGCGTGCGGATCCGCTGGGCCGGACGCAAGCCGAGGCTCTGGGGCTCGGTCATCAAAGAACTGCAGTACGCCGAGAAGCTCACCGAAGGCAATGACGTGCTCACGCTGACGATGTGCGTGAACTACGGCGGTCGGGTCGAACTGGTGGACGCGATGCGCTCACTCGCGGCAGAGGCGGCGGCGGGCCGGATCAAGCCGAAGGCGATCACGGAGAAGATGATCCGGCGCAACCTCTACGTGCCGGACATGCCCGATGTCGATCTCTTCCTCCGCAGCTCGGGGGAGCAGCGCACCTCGAACTTCCTGCTCTGGCAGTCGGCCTACGCCGAGATGGTGTTCCTCGACACGCTGTGGCCGGACTTCTCGCGGCAGGAGCTGTGGCGCGCGATCGAGATCTACCTGTCGAGGGATCGCCGCTTCGGCGGTGCGGTGGACGCGCCGGACGCCTGAGCCCCGGGACACTCGCCGGAGCCCCGGACACTCTGCTGCGCCCCGGGACACTTGGCTGACCGAATCACGCCCGCACGGCGACACGCCGTGACTTCTCCAGCCATCCGTGCAGATCGTCAGACATCCGTACCGGTCACCGCAGCCATTGCTCGGTCTCGCGCGGATGCCGCAGGCGCACGATCGTCAGATGCGGGAAGTCGGCTTCGACTCGCGGCATCCGTTCCTCCCATTTGTGGCGGGTGGTGCTCTGCCACGCCAGAATGCTCTCCTCCGGATCGCGGGTCGCGATCATCTGCCAGATCGGCTTCTCGACGTTGCCGTTGTACATCCTGGTGCGAAGGATGCTGCGACCGAGCGTGCGACGGAGCAGACGGGCGCGCACGATCGGCCACGGGTAGTCGAGCCAGACGACGAGTTGGGCGCGCGGGGCGAGGATCGGGTCGGTGCCCTTGCTGGTGTACTGCCACTCCGTGACCCAGCGATCGGTCGCGGCGAAGGCACGGACGTCGTCGAGGAAGTCCGGACGCGGAGTCCAGTTCGGGCCGTGGTGCAGAGCGTCGATCTCGTGGTGCACGAGATTCCAGTGGGATGCGGCGCGGCGAGCCAGCGCGGTCTTGCCGGCGCCGGTGACGCCCGCGATCAGCACCCGCTCGGGGCGCAGTGGCAGCGGATCGGACGCGGAGAGCATCCGAAGATGCTACCAACGGAATACTTCGCACCCATGGGGGCGTTGTACCTGGCGTGAGCGAACCCATTTCCATCGATATCTGGTCCGACATCGCCTGCCCGTGGTGCTACATCGGCAAGCGCAACCTTGAAGCGGGTCTCGCCGCGACGGCATCCGATGAGGACGCCCCGCAGGTCGACATCACCTTCCACTCCTTCGAGCTCTCACCCGACACGCCCGTCGATTTCGACGGCGACGAGCTCGACTTCCTCGCCGGCCACAAGGGGATGCCGCGGGAGCAGGTCGCGCAGATGCTCGACAACGTCACCGGTGTCGCCCAGAAGGCGGGCCTCGAGTACCGTTTCGATCTGCTCAAGCACACCAACACGGTCAAGGCGCACGAGCTGCTGCATCATGCGAAGGCCGAAGGGCGGCAGCACGAGATGGAGGAGCGGCTCATGTCCGCGTACTTCACCGAGGGCAAGCACGTCGGCCGGGTCGACGACCTCGTCGAGCTGGCGGTCGAGGTCGGCCTCGATGCCGATGCCACCCGCGACGCGCTGAACAACGAGACGTACCTCTCCGCCGTCCGTCAGGATCAGGCGCAGGCGAGGGCCTACGGCATCCAGGGCGTGCCGTTCTTCGTCGTGGACGGGCAGTACGGCATCTCGGGCGCGCAGCCGCCGGAGGCCTTCGCGAATGTGCTCCGTGACCTGTGGTCCAAGCGCGGTGCCGAGCCGACCGAGGCCGTCCCGACGGAGGCGTAACTCGTTCAGCGCGTGAGCGCGCCCTCGATCGCCGCGACGATCTCGGGGTCATCCGGCTTCTGCTTCGGGCGGAACCGGGTGACCGAGCCGTCCGGGCCGACGAGGAACTTCTCGAAGTTCCATTCCACTCGCCCGGCCTTGCCACCGGCATCCGGCGTCTGCTTGAGCGTCTTGTAGAGGTCGACGGCGTTGCGTCCGTTGACCTTCACCTTGTCGTTGATGGGGAAGGTGACGCCGTACGTGGTGGAGCAGAACTCCTGGATCTGCTCGAGCGACCCGGGCTCCTGACCCATGAACTGGTTGCACGGGAACCCCACGACGCTGAAGCCGCGATCGCCGTACTCGCGCTGAAGCTGCTCGAGCTGCGCGTACTGCGGTGTGAGACCGCATTTGGAGGCGACGTTGACGACGAGAACCACGTCGGCATCCAGGTCGTCGAGGGTCTTGGTCTCGCCATCGGCATCCGTGAAGGGGATCTGGCGCACGCGTGAATCGCTCATATCCACAGCCTAAATCGCGCAGACGCGCCGAGGGCCGCCGGGGTGGGAGAATGGGAAGGACATGACCACCGCAACAGCACCTGCCCGCGCGCTGCGCATCGGCCCGATCGACCTCGACGTGCCGGTGGTTCTGGCCCCCATGGCAGGCATCACGAACACCGCCTTCCGTCGCCTGTGCCGCGAATACGGTGCTGGTCTGTACGTGAGCGAGATGATCACATCGCGTGCGCTGGTCGAGCACAACGACACCACGATGCGACTCATCCGCCACCATGAGTCCGAGACGCCGCGTTCGATCCAGTTGTACGGCGTCGATCCGAAGACGATCGCCGAGGCGGTGCGCATCATCGTCGCCGAAGACCATGCCGACCACATCGATCTGAACTTCGGATGCCCGGTTCCCAAGGTCACCCGCAAAGGCGGGGGAGCAGCGCTCCCGTGGAAGACGAAGCTGTTCGCGGACATCGTCGACCAGGCGGTGCGAGCGGCAGGCCCGCTTCCGCTGACGGTGAAGATGCGCAAGGGCATCGACCAGGATCACCTGACGTTCATCGATGCCGGTCGCGCCGCAGAGGACGCGGGAGCCGCGGCCGTCGCGCTGCACGCGCGCACCGCGAGCGAGTTCTACTCCGGCTACGCCGACTGGAACGCGATCGGCGAGCTCAAGCAGGCTGTGACCAGCATCCCGGTGCTGGGCAACGGCGACATCTGGTCCGCTGATGACGCGGTCCGCATGATGGCCGAGACCGACTGCGACGGCGTCGTCGTCGGACGCGGTTGCCTCGGCCGACCATGGCTCTTCGGCGATCTCGCGGCGGCGTTCGGCGCCGAATCCCATCCGGTCGATGCGACGCTCGGCTTCGTCTCGGATGCCTTCCGCAGGCATGCCGAGCTGCTCGTCGAGTTCTTCGACGATGAGGATCACGGCTGCCGCGACATCCGCAAGCACGTCGCCTGGTACTTCAAGGGGTACCCCGTCGGCAGTGACATCCGTACCGGGCTCGCGACCGCCCAGAGCCTTGCGCACATCGACGAGCTGCTCGGGCAGCTCGACCGCGACGCGCCGTACCCCGGGGCGGATGCGGAGGGCCAGCGCGGTCGTGCCGGCCGCCCGAAGCGCCCCGCGCTCCCTGAGAGGTGGCTCGATTCCCGCGACGTCGCGGCCGATGCCGGTGAGATGCTGCGCGGAGCGGAGATCGAGAACAGTGGCGGCTGAGATCGCATCGGAACCGGGGATGCGCGCAGACGGCTACGAGCCCCGTGACGCCGAGCGGTTCGTCACACAGGCCCATCGCTCCGAACGCGACGACTTCGCGCGCGACCGGGCGCGCGTGCTGCATTCGGCGGCGCTGCGCCGCCTGGCCGCGAAGACGCAGGTGCTCAGCCCGGCCAGCACGGCCGACTTCGCCCGCAATCGCCTGACGCATTCCCTCGAGGTGGCGCAGGTGGGGCGCGAGCTCGCCGTGGCCCTCGGCGTCTCCGCGGACGTCGTCGATACCGCGTGCCTGAGCCACGACCTCGGTCACCCTCCCTTCGGTCACAACGGCGAGCGGGCTCTCAACGAGTGGGCGGAGCCCATCGGCGGGTTCGAGGGCAACGCGCAGTCATTGCGCATCCTCTCCCGTCTCGAGGCCAAGGTCCTCGACGCGGATGGGCACTCGGTCGGACTGAACCTGACCAGGGCGAGCCTCGACGCCACCTGCAAGTACCCGTGGACGGTAGACAGCCCGGTGCCCGATCCAGGAGGCCGATTGAAGTTCGGCGTCTATCCCGAGGACGAGGCGGTCTTCCGCTGGATGCGCGAAGGCGCACCGGGACGACTCCGGTGCATCGAGGCCGAGATCATGGATCTCTCCGACGACATCGGCTACTCGGTCCACGACTTCGAGGACGCGATCGTCAACGGCTATCTCGACGTGGCGCGGCTCGCCGACCCGGCAGAGCACGAGGCGCTCCTCAGCGGCATCCAGCAGTGGGTCGGGTACGACTTCACGCGGGAAGAACTGGCCGATGGTCTCTATCGCCTCACGAGTCAGCCGATGTGGCTGACGACCTTCGACCGGTCACGACAGGATCTCGCGCGGCTCAAGAACCTCACCAGCGACCTCATCGGTCGCTTCGCCCGTGCCGCGGTGACGGCCACGCGGGAGGCCTATGCCGGTCCGTCTCTGGTGCGCTACCGTGCGCACGTCGTCGTCCCCCGCGTGGTCGAGACCGAGATCGCCGTCCTCAAGGGCATCATGGGCCAGGCGATCGTGACGATCGAAGCGCGCAAGGGCGTGTACAAGGAGCAGCGCCGGGTGCTCACCCGCCTCGCTGATGCGCTGTGGTCGACCGACGCGCTGTGGAACGCGGGAGCCGACGTGCTCGAACCCGCCTTCGCCGCCGACTTCGTCGCGGCCCGAACGGATGCCGAGCGCGCGCGCGTCGTCGTCGATCAGATCGCCAGTCTCACCGATCAGACCGCTCTCGATTGGCACGGGAGGCTGGTGGGCGACATCGACCCTGCCGAGGTGGGGATCTGGACCCCGCGCACCGCGCGTACGGCGCCTCATCCGCAGACGCACGGCGCGGTGCGGATCTCCGAAGGCGCTCGCTGATGCCCCGCATCCGCCAGGCCGACGTCGAGGAGGTCAAGTCCCGAACCAACATCGGCGATATCGTCGGCGAGCGCGTCGCTCTGAAATCGGCGGGCGTCGGCTCGCTCAAGGGGCTGTGCCCCTTCCACGACGAGAAGAGCCCGAGCTTCCACGTGCGTCCGCAGGTCGGGTACTACCACTGCTTCGGATGCGGCGAATCCGGCGACGTCTACTCGTTCCTGCGGGCCATGGACCACGTGAGCTTCACCGAGGCCGTCGAGCGGCTCGCAGGTCGTATCGGCTACACGCTGCACTACGAAGACGGCGGAGCGGCGCCGGAGACCAGCGGTCGCAGCCGGTTGTACACCGCGAACACCGCGGCGGCGGAGTTCTTCCGCGCCCAGCTGCTGACTGCTGAGGCCGAGACGGGCCGTCGTTTCCTCGGCGAACGCGGTTTCGATGCCGGGGCGGCCGCGCACTTCGGGGTCGGCTACGCACCCCGCGGCTGGGAGGGCATGATGAAGGCCCTCACCGCACAGGGCTTCACCCGTGAGGAGCTGCTCGGGGCCGGCCTCGTCTCGCAGGGACAGCGCGGTGTCTACGATCGGTTCCGAGGCCGACTGGTCTGGCCCATCCGCGACGTGACAGGCCAGACGATCGGCTTCGGCGCGCGCAAGCTCTACGACGACGACCAGGGGCCGAAGTACCTGAACACCCCTGAGACGATCATCTACAAGAAGGCACAGGTGCTGTACGGCCTCGATCTGGCCAAGCGCGACATCTCGCGCGGCGACCCGCGTCGTGTGGTGGTCGTCGAGGGCTACACCGATGTGATGGCCTGTCACCTCGCCGGGGTGACCACGGCGATCGCCACCTGCGGCACGGCCTTCGGGGCGGAGCACATCAAGGTGCTGCGCCGGGTGATGGGCGACGACTCCAGCTCGGGCGAGGTCGTGTTCACCTTCGACGGTGATGAGGCGGGCCAGAAGGCTGCCCTGCGCGCCTTCAGCGAGGACGACCGGTTCAACGCGCAGACGTTCGTGGCCGTCGCACCCGACGGGCTCGACCCGTGCGACCTGCGGCTTCAGCGGGGGGATGCAGCCGTGCGGGGTCTGATGGACGCCAAGGTGCCCATGTTCGAATTCGCGATCGATCGCAAGCTCGCCGGTTTCGACCTGGCCACGGTCGAGGGGCAGGTCGGAGCACTGCGCGCCGCGGCCCCGATCGTCGCCGAGATCCGCGACAGGCTCCTGCGCCCAGGGTACGAGCGGGTGCTGGCCCGACGGCTCGGGATGGACCCGACGGAGGTGCACGCCGAGGTCGAGCGCGCCGCCCGCGGGGCGGGCAGTGCGCGGCCGCATGCACCGGTGGCCCAGCCTGCGCAGGCGACGACCGCATCTGCGCAGGCGACGCCGTCGGCTGAGGGCGAGGCGATCGTGTCGGTGACGCTGGCGAGCCTTCCGAGGACCCCCGATGTCTCGGCGGAGCGCGGAATGCTGATGGGGGCGCTGCAGTACGGTCACCAGGTCGATCAGGATCTGCTCGCTCGTGCGCTCGGCGCGCCGTTCCGCCATCCTGCGCTCGAGGCCGTGCGGGAGACCATCGCCGCTGCCGCCGACCGCACTCGCGTGGGTTGGGCGATGGATGCGGTCAACGCCGTCCGCGAGCCGTACCGGTCGTTGGCGGGCGAACTGCTGATGAGTCCGTTCCCCGCCAAGGACGAGGCGGGGGCCGTCGCATCCACCGCCGATCTCACCAGGCGCATGATCGTGCGCGGACTGGAGCGCGAGAAGCAGGAGCTGCTCGGCGCGATCCAGCGCGTCCCCGCCGATTCGGACGGCGGGCGCGCGCTCCGGATGCGTCTGCGCGATATCGACGCAGAGCGTCAGCGGTTCACCGAGTCGTAACCGGCCCCGCCGCATACCGCGGGAGAAGATGGGCTAATGCCACGTAACTCTTCTTCTTCGCACGCGATCGACTGCTCCGACCTGGTCATCGACAGGATCGGACACAGTTCGCCCACACGTGCGGTCGATGGCGTGACCTTCGCTCTTCCTCCCGGCGAGTTGATCTGCGTCGCAGGCGCCACAGGGTCGGGTAAGTCCACGCTCGTGGCCGCTCTGGCAGGGTCGACAGACCCGTCGGTGCGCGTCGTCGGCGGACGTGCCGAGGTGTGCGGCGTGAATATCAGGAAGCCCGGGCGCAGGCACCGTGAGTTGACCTACTCGACGGGTTACATCCCGCAGGCGGCCGGTGCGGATCTCCCACCGACGCTCACCGTGAGCGATGTCATCGCGGAGCCGATCTTCATCCGGGAGAAGCGCGTCAACAGCAGAGCGCTGTCGATCAGGGTGGCCACGCTGCTCGACGAGATGCACCTTCCGCTGGGCACGGCGGCGAAGTTCCCCTACGAGCTCAGTGCGGGCATGCGTCAGCGCGTCGCCATCGCGCGCGCTTTCGTGCTCGAACCGAAGGTGCTGATCGCCGATGAGCCGCTCGCCAATCTCGATCTCGAGGTGCGCCCCGTGGTGTTTGACGCGATCACCCGCAGACGCAAGGACCAGGGCATGGGCGCCCTGATGGTCACCAACGACGCGGCGTTCATCCGGGAGCTCGATGCGGAGACGCTGATGCTGCGCAGCGGGCACGTCGTGGCCAGGGGAGTGGGGAAGGACCTGCTGTGGGTGCCGGGAGCGCAGGCGGATTCGCCCGGATGGACGTAGTCGGCACGACACGCCCGACAGGGTCCGCCGATGTCACGGAGGCCTGCGGGAGTTTGCTAGGATTGTGGAGTTGCCTCGGCGACATCGCATGATCCCCGATAGCTCAATTGGCAGAGCAGCCGGCTGTTAACCGGCAGGTTGTTGGTTCGAGTCCAACTCGGGGAGCAGAGACAGAGGGCTCCGTCGTCATGACGGGGCCCTCTTCGTTCTTCATGACGTCACCGTCACGGTGACGCCGCGACTCTTCGCTAGAGTGTGCGCCAAAGGGCCGTATCGGATGGCCGCATCACTCTCGCACAGGAGATCGACTTGTCTGAAAGCGCACTCGCTCGACCGTCCACCGTCCGCGTCCTCGCCTGGCTCGGGATACTCGGCGGTGTCGTCCTCGTCGTCGCCGGGATCATCGTCTGGGTCATCGTGTCCAGCCAGCTGCGCGCGGAATCGATCATCGTTCCCGACGACGCGGTCGCCTTCCAGGGCCAGACCGTCGCCGGACCGTTCACCGCCTTCGTGCAGGCCGAGACCATCCAGACCCACGCATTGGGTCTCTCGGAGGGAAAGACCTACGCAGAGCTCGACATGGACGACCCGGTGCGCGCGACGATGATGAATGCGTCGTTCCTGCGCGCCTCGTTGTTCACCTCTGTGGTCTCCTTCGGCGTCGCCGCCTTCGCGATCGGAGTCGGAATCCTGTCGATGATCTTCGGATGGGCGTTGAACATCCTGGCTCGTCGCTCCGCGTAGCGCGCCGGTCTCAGAGTCCGCTGTCCTCGAGGGAGCCGGTGACCTCCACTGCGCCTTCTCCCGACTCGTCGGGCTGGAGGATGAAGCACTGGACGAGACGGTCGTCGGCCTGGTCCCAGGTCTCTTCCGTCGGCAGGATCCAACGGAGATCGAGTGTCGATTCGAAGTACTCCGTGCCGACGAATTCGGCGAAGGCCGGAACGCACTGCGCCTCGACCGCGGCGAGAATCGTGTCTTCATCGGGAAAGACGGTGCCCTCGAGATCGAACTCGAAGAACACTTCGGCGGCGTGCGGCTGCGTGCACGGCAGCACATCGACCGCGGTGATCGTGCCGGTCAGGTCGGCTGACGACATGCAGTCGCCGACCTCCAAGGAGAAGACGTCGATGTTCGCCTCCTCGGTGATCTGGTTGTTCTCATCGCGCTGCGCCCCGCCGCCGAAGAGGTCGGTGACCGCGCTGCATCCGCTGAGCGCGATGCCTGCGGCGAGCAGTGAGCCGATCAGTGCAACGGTGCGCACGCTGCGCTTCGAGTGCCGTGTCATCCGTCGCTATCCTTCGAGATCGTCGATGCCGGGAGTCCATTGCACGCCGGGCCGACCCCAGCCGCGCTTGCGCGAGATCTTCTGAACGGTCTTCCAATCGCCGTCCGACAGGCGGTCGACGTAGAGGATGCCGTCGAGATGGTCGAACTCATGCTGCATGATGCGCGCCCGCCAGCCATCGACCTCGATGCGCACCGCGCCGCCATCGAGATCGACGCCGGTGACCAGGACGCGATCGGCACGTCGCAGCGGGAATCTCTCGCCGGGGACCGACAGGCACCCCTCTGACTCCTCGTCAGGGTCGGGGGACCCGGGCTCGGGAGGGGACATCCAGAGCACAGGATTGATGATCACACCGCGCCACGGGCGATCGTCGTCGTCCACGTACGCGTAGGTGTAGATCCTCAGGGCCTCGCCGACCTGAGGGGCGGCGAGGCCGACACCCGGAGCCGCATCCATGGTCTCGTACATGTCGGCCACGAGCGCACGGATCTCGTCCGTGATCTCACCGACTTCGGATGCGGGGGAGTGAAGAACGGGATCGCCCATGATGCGAATCGGAAGAACAGCCACGCCACAACACTACTGTCCGCGGATGGGCCGGTAGGGTTTCTACTGTGAACCCCGGGGTGTGGATGTCAGTCGACGAGGTCAGCGATCAGCTGGTCGGGGCCTTCCAGAACCCGGCGATCCTGCTCGGGATCCCCCTCGCTCTCGCCGGCGCCGTCTTCATGTCGCTCGGCGCGCAGTACCAGCACCGCGGCGTGAACAAGGTCGAACGCCTCAGCGGAGCGGACGGCGCGACAGGGCTCAGTTGGAATCAGGTGAAGGCGCTGCTGACGCGGCCATCGTGGCTGATCGGCACGCTGATGCTGGGCCTGGCGATCGTCTGTCAGCTCGCGGCGCTGGCGATCGCCCCGCTGATCGTCGTCCAGCCCCTCGGAGCGATCGCTCTCGTGATCACGACCCTGCTGAACGCGCATGTCTCCGGACTCGCCCCGACGAGGAAGTCCCTGACATCGATCATCGCCTGCGTCGGCGGCATCTTCGTGTTCGTCTTCCTCGCGGCGATCTTCGCCACAGAGAAAGAGGTCACCAGAGAGAACCTCTTCGTCATCCTCACGGCGCTCCTCGTCGTGATCATCATCCTCGGTGCATGCTGGCTGATCCTGCGCCATCGGATGCGCGCGCTGTTCTACGTCGTCGGGGCCGGTGTGCTGTACGGCTTCGTCGCGACTCTGGCGAAGGCGATCATCATGCGCGTGCAGGCCGGCAACTTCGACTGGCTGACGCTCGTATGCGTGATCGCTCTGATCGCGGCGTCAGCGGTCGGCGCCTACTTCGTCCAGACCGCCTACAGCTCCGGACCGCCGGACCTCGTCATCGCGGGACTCACCGTCGTCGACCCGCTCGTCGCGGTGATCATCGGCATCGTCGTGCTCGGTGAGGCGGCCGCAGCACCCGCGTGGGCACTGGTCGCATTCGTGGTGGTCGGTGCTGTCGCGGTATGGGGCGTGGTGGGGCTGGCGCGCTACCACCCTCAGGTCCTCAGCGACAGCCAGGAACTGGGCATCACTCGCGGGAGCGACGACCCGCGCCCGGATTCGTCGACGGACCAGGCCCCAGGGCAGTAGGACCGCATCCTGTGCGATCGGGTCAGTAGGACTGGTCGATGAGATCGTCGGCGACCTCTGATGCCGCTGCCTCGTCGACGAAGAAGATGGTGCGCTTGCGGCCCTTGGCGCCCGCTGCGGGCACGTTCGTGTAGCTCGCCCCCGCCAGCGCGAGTCCGAGGGCCGAGGCCTTCTCTGCGCCGGTGAGGACGAGCCACACCCGCTTGGAGGAGTTGATGACGGGCCGGGTGAAGGTGATCCGGTCGGCGGGCGGTTTCGGGGAGTCGCGGACGGCGACCACCGAGGCGTCCGTCTCGGTGACCTCTGATCGGTCGGGGAACAGCGATGCGATGTGTCCGTCGGCACCGACTCCGAGGAAGCACACGGCGAACGACGGCCACGGCTCCTCAGCGGTGCCGAACCCGGCGAGCTCCGCCGCGTACGCGGCAGCGGCGTCATCGAGAGTGAGGCCGCTGTCTGCAGCAGCGGCCTCGTGCACGTTCTCGGCCGGCACGGCGATGTGGTCGAGCAGGGCATCCCGCGCCTGGAGCGCGTTGCGATCGGGATCGTCCTGCGCGACGAACCGCTCATCGCCCCACCAGAAGTGGACGAGCGTCCAGTCGATCTGCGCGTGCTTCGGATGCTCCGCCACAGCCTGCAGCACCACCGCACCCATGGAACCGCCGGTGAGGGCGATATGGGCGATGCGGCCGTTGCGCGTGCGCGCCCTCACCCTGGTGAGGAATCGGTCTGCGACACGAGCGGCGACTGCCGCCGGGGTCGGCTCGACGACGACGAGCTTCTCGGCGGATGCTGCTTCCATGGACTTCAGGCTACCGTCTTCTCCGGCGGCCCCAGCCGCTCCCAGCCCTCGGTGATCACACGGCCGTAGAGCACATCGGGGTCGAGGCGACGCAGCTCTTCGGCGAGGCACTCCCGAAGCGTGCGGCGCGGCAGGACCAGGTCGTGATCAGGCTGATCGGGCTGCGTCAGCAGTGCGACGCCGGGCTCCGGGCGTTCGAGCAGGATATCGCCGCTGGCGCGCGTGAGGCGCACGGACTTGATGCCGTCCGCCCAGTGCGCGGGGTCCTCGTACGACCACCGAACGGGGACCTGGAGCGCCAGCTGGAGCCAGGCGGCCAGCAGGGCGGTCGAGGGCGAACCGGCTGCGCCGCGCACGTCGACAGCCGTCACGGCTTCGAAGGGCGGCTGGTCGAGGACAGCGGCCAGCTGCTCGCGCCAGTGCGTGAGACGGGTCCATGCCAGATCGGTGTCACCGGGAGCATGGGTGCGTCCGCGCAACGAGAGCCGGTCACGGACGTCCGGTGTCGTCGCGGCATCCGTGATGCGTCGCTGCGCGATCCTCCCGAGCGGGGAGGACGCCGGATCCGAAGGCGCCTCGTCCGGCCACCAGGCCACGACGGGGGCATCGGGGAGGAGCAGTCCGGTGATGAGGCTCTCCTGGTTGCTCGCAGCAGCGCCGTAGGCGCGGAGCACGACGACCTCGCTCGCACCGGCGTCTCCGCCGATGCGGATCTGCGCGTCGAGGTGCGCATCCCCCTCACCGGTGGTGACCACGATGACGCGCATCGGATGCTCCCGCGACGCATCGTTCGCGGCGTCGATGGCCGCCTCGGCGACGCCGTTGCGCGCCGAGATGACCAGGGTCAGCACACGTCCGAGGGCGACAGCGCCGCCCTCTTCGCGCACCTTCACGAGCTGCTTGGCAACCTTGCTGACAGTGGTGTCGGGAAGATCGATGATCACGGGCGTCTCCATACTCGTCCATCGCGGGCAAGAAGGGCATCGGCGGATTCCGGGCCCCATGAACCGGGAGCGTACTGCTCGAGCGGGCCGCCCTCGGCCGCCCAGTACTTCTCCACCGGGTCGAGGATCTTCCAGCTCAGCTCCACCTCCTCATGGCGGGGGAACAGCGGGGGATCGCCGAGCAGCACATCCAGGATGAGGCGCTCGTAGGCCTCGGGGCTCGCCTCGGTGAAGGCATGACCATAGCCGAAGTCCATGGTCACGTCGCGCACGTTCGTACCGGTGCCCGGCACCTTCGAGCCGAACCGGATCGTGACGCCCTCATCGGGCTGCACGCGGATGACCAGCGCGTTCTGACCGAGCTCGGAGGCGTTTCCGCGACCGAAGAGATGCTCGGGGGCGCGATCGAAGACCACGGCGATCTCGGTGACGCGCCGACCCAGTCGTTTGCCGCTGCGGAGGTAGAACGGCACTCCGGCCCAGCGCCGGTTGGCGATCTCGAGCTTGATGGCGGCGTAGGTCTCGGTGACCGAGGCCGGGTTCATACCGTCTTCCTCGAGGAAGCCGTCGACCTGCTCACCGCCCTGCCAGCCGCCGGCGTACTGCCCGCGGGCGGTGGCGAGGGCGAGGTCGTCGGGGAGCGTGACCGCGGCGAGGACCTTCTCCTTCTCTGCGCGCAGGTTCTCGGCCGAGAGACTGATCGGCTCCTCCATGGCGGTGAGGGCGAGGAGCTGCAGGAGGTGGTTCTGAATGACGTCGCGCGCGGCGCCGATGCCGTCGTAGTATCCGGCGCGTCCGCCGACCCCGATGTCCTCCGCCATCGTGATCTGCACGTGGTCGACGAAGTTGCGGTTCCAGATCGGCTCGTACAGTGCGTTGGCGAAACGCAGCGCGAGGATGTTCTGGACCGTCTCCTTGCCGAGGTAGTGGTCGATGCGGAAGATCGCATCGGCCGGGAAGGCCACCTCCAGCGCCTCGTTCAGGGCACGAGCCGATTCGAGATCATTGCCGAAGGGCTTCTCGATCACCACGCGGCGCCACTGGTCGTCTCCGCGGTTCTCTCCGACGAGCCCCGATTCCTTGAGGTTCTTCGCGACCAGCGGGAAGGACTTCGGGGGGATCGAGAGGTAGTAGGCGTGATTGCCCATCGTTCCGCGTTCGACGTCGAGCTTCTCGACGGTCTCGCGCAGCTTGGTGAATGATTCGGGGTTGTCGAATTCTCCTGAGACGAAGCGGATGCCCTGCAGGAGCTGCTGCCACGTGTCTTCACGGAACTCCGTGCGCGCATGCTCCTTGACGGCGTCGTAGACGACCTTGGCGAAATCCTGGTCCTCCCAATCGCGTCGGGCGAAGCCGACCAGCGCGAACCCCGGGGGAAGCAGGCCACGGTTGGCGAGGTCGTAGACGGCGGGCATGAGCTTCTTGCGCGAGAGATCTCCGGTGACGCCGAAGATCACCAGGGCGCTGGGGCCGGCGATGCGATTGAGACGGCGGTCATCGGGGTCGCGCAGCGGGTTTTGGCCACGTGATACGGGAACGGTCATCGGGGGATGCTCCAGTTGATCGGATTACTTCTGGGCGGCTTCGAACAGTGCGAGCACGTCGGCCGAGTCCTCGGTGATCGTGAGGGTCACGACCGGACGCCCGTGCGCGGCGAGCACTTCTGCGTCGCCGATGGCCTGGGCGTGGATGAGTGCTCCGAAGGTGAACGGGCGCTCGGGGATCTCGAGGTCGACGTCTGTGCGCTCGAGGATCTGCAGGAACACGCCCTGCGCTGGACCGCCCTTGTGGTACTGGCCGGTCGAGTGCAGGAAACGCGGTCCCCAGCCGAACGTCGTCGGCCTGCCCGAATCGGCGGCGACGAGTTCGCGGAGCCCCTGCAGCTGCGGGAGCTCGAGACGATTGACGTACGCCTGGATCGCGACGTACCCGTCATCGGCGAGGCGGGCCCAGAGGGCATCCATCACGGCTTCGAGGTCGCCGGACTCCGCCAGCGCAGGATCGGAGACCCTGACCTCGATGCCGTTCTGGACGAACGCGGGAGCCGACTGGGCGGGCTGTGCGTCGAGAAGACCGCGGGCAGCGACCTTCGCCGACTCGACATCCGGCTGATCGAACGGATTGATGCCGAGCAGCAGCCCCGCGATCACGGTGGCGTACTCCCACACGATGAAGTTCGCGCCCAGCGATCCGCTGACGAGGATCTCGCCGTCCTGGAGTTCGCGCGGGTGGAACTCGTTCGCATCGTCGACGAGTCTCACGACCTGCAGGTCTGCGGGGACGTCGTCGAGCTCGGGAGAGACCGGCAGCAGGACGACGGGCAGAATGCCCGTCCCTTCTTTACCTGTCGATTCGGCGATGAGCTGCTCGATCCAGTCGGGGAGGCCGACGATGTGGGTGCCGTCGGTGACGAGCCCGAGCTTGTCGCGACGGGGGTCGGCTGCCGCGATCGCCGCCCCGAGCTGCAGCGCGGGATTGTCCGCCCGATCGGAGGCGACCTGCAGCATCGTGGCCTCGGCCTCGTCGAGGAGCTCCCCGATGTCGGCGCCTGCGAGACCGGACGGCACGAGACCGAAGGCCGTCAGCGCCGAGTAGCGGCCGCCGACGTTCGGATCGGCGTTGAAGACCCGGTAGCCGGCTTCGCGCGCCGACGCATCCAGCGGTGATCCTGGATCGGTGACGACGATGATGCGCTCGCGAGGATCGATGCCGATGTCGCGGAACGCTGCTTCAAAGGTTCGGCGCTGCGAGTCGGTCTCGACGGTCGACCCCGACTTCGACGACACGACGAGCACGGCCTCCGCGAGGTCGTCGTCGAGCGCTGCGAGAACCTGTCCTGGCGCGGTGGAGTCGAGGATCGTCAGCGGCGCACCGGAGGTGGCGGTGATGACCTCGGGTGCGAGGGACGAGCCTCCCATGCCCGCGAGCACCACGCGGTGCACGCCTCGTGCACGGAGATCATCGCGCAGTGCGATGATCTCCGGCACGAGTGGGCGCGAGACCGAGACGGCCTCGACCCAGCCGAGCCGCTGGGACGCCTCTTCCTCGGCGCCGGCACCCCACAGAGTCGAATCGAACGCCGTGATCCGCGAGGCGACGAGCTCGTCGACCAGTCGCGGGACGACGCCGTCGATGGCGGCCCTGGCCGCACCGGAGGCGCGGATCGAGAAGGTCATCGGTGGGCCTTGAGGCCCTCTGCGACCTGAGCGAGCAGATCGTGCCACGAGTCGATGAACTTGGCGACGCCCTCGTCCTCGAGCACCTGGGTGACGTCGGCGAAATCGACGCCGACCTTCTCGAGTCCGGTGAAGACCGCCTGTGCCTCGTCGTAGCCGCCCGTGATCGTGTCGCCGGTGATGACGCCGTGGTCGAACGTGGCCTCGAGAGTCTTCTCGGGCATCGTGTTCACCACGCCCTTCGCGACGAGCTCGGTGACGTACAGGGTGTCGGGGAGTGCCGGGTCCTTGACACCGGTCGATGCCCACAGCGGACGCTGCAGGTTGGCGCCGGCGGCGAGCAACGCCGCGGCGCGGTCGCCGGCGAAGGTCTTCTCGAACAGCTCGTATGCGAGGCGCGCGTTGGCGAGGCCCGCCTTGCTCTTCAGCGCCAGCGCCTCTTCGGTGCCGATCGCGGTCAGGCGCTTGTCGGTCTCGGTGTCGACGCGCGAGACGAAGAACGACGCGACGGACTCGATCGTCGACAGGTCGATGCCGGCGGCCTTCGCGGTCTCGAGACCGGTGAGGTAGGCGTCGATGACCTCGGCATAGCGCTCGAGGCTGAAGATCAGCGTGACGTTGACGCTGATGCCGGCACCGATCGCCTGGGCGATGGCAGGAAGACCCGCCTTGGTCGCGGGGATCTTCACCAGCAGGTTCGGGCGGTCGATCTCGGCCCACAGCTGCTTGGCCTGGGCGACCGTGCCGTCGGTGTCGTGCGCGAGATCGGGGGAGACCTCGATCGAGACGCGGCCGTCCACGTGACCGGATGCCTCCCACACCGGGCGGAACACGTCGAGTGCTGCCCCCACGTCCTGCGTGGTGGCGGCGAAGACCGCCTCCTCAGCGGTCGCACCGGATGCTGCGAGCTCTGCGACCTGAGCGTCGTAGGAGGTGTCGTTCTTGTCCGTGATCGCGTTCGCGAAGATCGTGGGGTTCGTGGTGACGCCGGTGATGTTGCGCGACTCGATCAGCTCGGCGAGGTTGCCCGAGTTGATGCGGGTACGGGAGAGATCGTCGAGCCAGATGCTGACGCCGGCGTCGTGAAGGTCGGAGGTGGGGGTGCTCATGCGTTCTCCTTGATGGTCTCGCGAGCCGCCTCTACGACGGCTTCGGCGGTGATGCCGAACTTCTGGAACAGGGTCTTGTAGTCGGCGGAGGCGCCGAAGTGGTCGATGGCGACGGAGCGGCCCTTGTCACCGACGATGCCGCGCCAGCTGAGGGGGGAGCCGGCCTCGACGGAGACGCGTGCCTTCACGGCCGAGGGCAGCACGGATTCGCGGTACGCCTCGTCCTGCTCGTCGAACCACTCCAGCGAGGGGGCGGACACGACACGGGCGTTGATGCCCTCGCCAGCCAGCGTCTCGCGGGCCTGGACGGCGAGCTGCACCTCGGAGCCGGTGGCGATGAGGATCACGTCCGGCGTGCCACCGGGCGCCTCTGCGAGCACGTACGCGCCTTTGACCGCGTTGTCCGCCGAGGCGAACTCGTCACCGGATGCCGCGCCCTCGCCGCGCTCGAACACGGGGATGTTCTGGCGGGTCAATGCGATTCCGGCGGGTCCGGCGTGCCGACGCAGCAGCTCGAGCCATGCGACGGAGGTCTCATTGGCGTCGGCGGGGCGCACGACCGTGAAGTTCGGGATCGCGCGGAGCGTGGCGATCTGCTCGATCGGCTGGTGGGTCGGGCCGTCCTCGCCGAGGGCGACGGAGTCGTGGGTCCAGACGTAGATGCTCGGAATGTCCATGAGCGCCGCCAGGCGCACGGCGGGCCGCATGTAGTCGCTGAAGATGAGGAATGTGCCGCCGAATGCGCGGGTCGGACCGTGGAGGACGATGCCGTTGACGATCGCACCCATCGCGTGCTCACGGATGCCGAAGTGCAGCACCCGTCCGTACGGATTCCCCGTCCATTCGTGCGTGGACCATTCGCTCGGGATGAACGAGGGCGCGTTCTTGATGGTCGTGAGGTTCGACTCGGCGAGGTCGGCTGAACCGCCCCACAGCTCGGGGAGCTCGGCGGCGAGGGCATTGATGACCTGGCCGGAAGCAGCGCGGGTCGAGACCTCTTTGCCCGCCTCGAACACAGGGAGGGCCGAAGCGATGTCTGCGGGCAGCTCATGCGCCTCGACGCGGTCGAGCAGAGCCTTGCGCTCGGGGTTGGCCTCTGCCCACGAATCGAAGGACTTCTGCCAGGCCGCGCGCTCGTCTGCGGCGCGGTCTGCGAGGGAGCGCGTACGGGCGATCACATCGTCGGCGACGACGAAGCTCTGCTCCGGGTCGAACCCGAGAACCTTCTTGGTCGCGGCGAGCTCGTCGGCGCCGAGCGCGGATCCGTGGATCTTGCCGGAGTTCTGCTTCCCGGGCGACGGCCAGCCGATGATGGTCTTGAGGATGATGAGCGAGGGCTTGTCGGTCTCGCCCTTGGCCGTGTCGATCGCGGCGTTCAGCTCGGCCACGTCTTCGACGTACTGACCGGTCTTCTTCCAGTCGACCGTCTGCACATGCCAGCCGTACGCCTCGTAGCGCTTCGCGACGTCTTCGGTGAAGGCGACGTTGGTGTCGTCCTCGATCGAGATCTGGTTCGAGTCGTAGATCGCGATCAGGTTGCCGAGCTCCTGGTGCCCTGCGAGCGAGCTCGCCTCGCTCGTGACGCCCTCCTGCAGGTCGCCGTCACCGGCGATGACGTAGACGAAGTGGTCGAAGGGGCTGGTGCCCGCAGCGGCGTCCGGATCGAACAGGCCGCGCTCGTAGCGGGCGGCGTACGCGAAGCCGACGGCCGAGGCGAGTCCCTGACCGAGCGGGCCGGTCGTGATCTCGACGCCCTTGGTGTGACCGTACTCGGGGTGACCGGGCGTCAGCGAGCCCCAGGTGCGGAGCGACTCGAGATCATCGAGCTCGAGTCCGAAGCCGCCGAGATAGAGCTGGACGTACTGCGTCAGCGACGAGTGGCCGACGGACAGGATGAAGCGGTCGCGGCCGAGCCAGTCGGTATCGGTCGGATCGTGGCGCATGACGCGCTGGTAGAGGAGGTAGGCAGCGGGAGCGAGGCTCATCGCCGTACCGGGGTGACCGTTGCCGACCTTCTCGACGGCGTCCGCCGCCAGAATGCGTGCGGTGTCCACCGCGCGTCGGTCAATCTCTTCCCACTGCAATTCCGACAAGGTCATGCCCTTTCCAACGGTGACGAGGGCGCCCGAATTCCCTGAGCCTCCGCATCATGACGGACAGGAGCACAGCGCCGGGCGCGCGAGTGGTTTCAGCATAGCCGGGTTGTTTCGCTCACATTACGTCGCGTGATAGGTGAGGAAACGGACACAGCGACGTCATCTGCTCGAACACCCGTGGCATAGACTGAAGAGGTTGTCGCAGCGTGCGCGGAGGAGGCGATCGATATCTCGACCATGTCCGAGACGACGGCGGTGAGAAAGCCGATCGGTCAGACGATCAAGGCATATATCGCACTCACGAAGCCGCGTGTGCTCGAGCTCCTGCTCGTGTCGACCGTTCCCGTCATGTTCCTCGCCGAAGGCGGCATGCCGAACCTGTGGCTCGTGCTGGCCACGGTCATCGGCGGATCGATGAGCGCGGGTTCGGCTGCATCCTTCAACATGTACCTCGACCGGGACATGGATGCGCACATGCACCGCACCGAGCACCGCCCGATCGTGACGGGTCAGATCACCCCACGCGCTGCGCTCGTCTTCTCATGGGTGCTCGCCGTCGCATCGACCGTGTGGCTGCTCGCCACGACCAACTGGCTCACGGCCGCGCTCTCGGTCGCCGCGATCTTCTTCTACGTCGTGATCTATACGATGATCCTCAAGCGCCGCACCGAGCAGAACATCATCTGGGGCGGCATCGCCGGCTGCTTCCCCGTGGTCATCGGCTGGTCCGCCGTCACCGGCGACGTGGCGTGGCCCGCGGTCGTGCTCTTCGTACTGATCTTCCTGTGGACCCCGGCGCACTACTGGCCGCTGTCGATGAAGTACCGCGACGACTACTCCGGCGCCGACGTCCCGATGCTCGGTGTGACCCGCAATGCGTCGCAGGTCGGACTCCAGGTGATCCTGTACGCATGGGCGACCGTGGCGTGCTCGTTGCTGCTGATCCCCGTCGCCGACATGGGGCTGGTCTACGCCGTATCCGCGCTGGTGTTCGGCGGCTGGTTCATCTACGAGTCGCACCGCCTGTACGACCAGGCGGTGCGAGGCTCGAATCCGCGGCCGATGCGTGTCTTCCACGCATCGATCACCTACTTGACGTTGATCTTCGTCGCGGTCGCGATCGACCCGCTGCTGCCGTTCTGATCCTCTGACGCGTCCGCCCCTTCGACAGGCTCAGGGGTCGAGTCAGTGGGCTCGGGGGTCGAGGACTCGCTGCCGGTATCGATCGTTGAGCCCGTCGGAGCGTCGCGGTCCGCCGTCTGGTCGGTCTCGTCGACGACGACCGGGCTGTTCGAGGCGATGAGCGCCTTCGCCGCCGCAAGGCCGAGTGCGAGCACGAGTCCGACGATGCCCGCGGCGAGGATCGACGCGCCGGCGGTGATCCACGCCTGCCCGACGTAGACCTCGACATTCGTCGCGGTGCCGTCCGTCAGGGTCGTCTGCATCGTGGAGGTGTTGTCCAGCACGAGCCAGCCGCCGACGGCGACCGCTGCGAGCGAGAGTGCCAGGAGGAGCCAGTAGGGGATGCTTCGTGTGAGTGACGTGTTCTTCATGCCCGCCAGCATCCACACACTTCTGATGCGTGAGTGATGTGCTCGCTATGCGTGCGCTGAGTGCGCTGCGCCGACCGGCTTCTTCATGCGCAGCACGGCGACCGTGTACGCGGCGGCGGACAGCGCGGCGAGCACCATGTGGATGCCGACCAGGATCTCGGGGAGCCCGTCTCTGGCCTGCCAGACGCCGACGGTGATCTGCACGAGGATCGCGATCGCGAGCAGCAGGAGCCACTTGCGGGGCTCAAGACGGAGCACCCATGCGGAGAGCAGCAGCACGAGCACCAGCACGGCGAGGATGTATCCGGGCCATGAGTGCACGTGCGCGAGGATCGTCGCATCGAATCCGTCACGGACGACATTCGCGTCGCCGGAGTGGGGACCCGAGCCCGTGGTGAGGACGCCGACGAAGATCGTGACGGCGAGGGCGAGGCCGGTGATGTGCGAGACGATCGCGAACCAGCGCGGCACCACGCTGACACGAGGAGCATCCGGCTGATTCATCCGCACGAGGAAGGCGGCGGTGACGCAGACGAGCAGCAGCGACGATGCGTAGTGGAAGCCGACGATGAAGGGATTCAGGCCGGTCAGCACGGTGATGCCCCCGACGAAGGCCTGGGCCACCACGCCGATCAGGACGATCCAGGCGAGCGCCGACAGGTCGCGACGCTTCGGAGTGATGCGCAGCGAGCGCACCGCACCGAGCACCGTCGCGAGGATCAGACCGAGTGAGAAGAAGGCGAACGCCTCGTCGGTGAAGAGCAGCGCGATGCCGTAGAACGCGGCACCGGTGATGATGCCGCCGAGAGCGAACCACAGCGCGGACTTGAGTGAGCGCATGCCGCCGAGTGCGCTGAGGGTGAGCAGGAGCACGGCGATCGCCAGTAGGCCGACCAGGCCGGTCATCGTCCGGTTGCCGAACTCGATGATGCCGTGGAAGCCCTGTTCGGCGGTGGGTACGAGGGACTCGGGCGTGCACAGGGGCCATTCGGCGCATCCGAGCCCGGAGCCCGTCAGGCGCACCGCGCCGCCGGTGCCGATGATGATCACCTCTGCGAGGAACGAGAGCCACGCGAGGACTCGCACAGGGCGCCCGATGGTGGTGGGCCACCAGCTCCAGAACCCGGATCGGGGAGCGGTCTGGATGGGCGTGATGGTCTCGGGCATGCGGCCTCCGGCTCACGCTGGGCGGCGGGCACGGCCCGGAGGTCAGGGTGAACCTGTAGAATCGGATTGTTGCGATGCGTGCGCTCTGAGCGATATGCATCACCAACAGTTTAGGCGCGATGAATCGCGTCTGTGATGAGGCCCACCAGCGGCATCCGCCCCGACTGCTCGAATGGGGACGCGGAGTGCCGGGGCGGCTGATACCGTTGCGGCCCAACAAGGAGAGTGTGATGTCGGATGTGCTGATCGACCGCCCAGAGCTCGACAGTCTGGGGGTGTACGAATTCGGCTGGCACGATGAAGACGCCGCCGGCGCCATCGCGAAACGCGGCCTGTCGGAGGACGTCGTCCGTGGGATCTCCGCTCTCAAGAGCGAACCCGAATGGATGCTCAAGACCCGACTCAAGGGACTGCAGCTGTTCGGTCGCAAGCCGATGCCGACCTGGGGTGCAGACCTCAGCGAAATCGACTTCGACAACATCAAGTACTTCGTGCGGTCGACGGAGAAGCAGGCGCAGTCCTGGGAAGATCTCCCCGAAGAGATCCGCGACACGTACGAGAAGCTCGGGATCCCCGAGGCCGAGCGCCAGCGCCTCGTCGCCGGCGTCGCCGCGCAGTACGAGTCGGAGGTCGTGTACCACCAGATCCGGGAGGATCTGGAGGAGCAGGGCGTCATCTTCATGGACACCGACACGGCGCTGCGGGAGCATCCGGAGTTCTTCGAGGAGTACTTCGGCACGGTGATCCCGACCGGAGACAACAAGTTCGCCGCCCTCAACACGGCCGTCTGGTCGGGCGGCTCCTTCGTGTACGTGCCGAAGGGCGTGCACGTCGAGATCCCGTTGCAGGCGTACTTCCGCATCAACACCGAGAACATGGGCCAGTTCGAGCGCACCCTCATCATCGCCGATGAGGGCAGCTACGTGCACTACATCGAGGGCTGCACCGCGCCGATCTACAAGTCCGACTCCCTGCACTCGGCCGTGGTCGAGATCATCGTGAAGAAGAACGCCCGCGTTCGCTACACGACGATCCAGAACTGGTCGAACAACGTCTACAACCTCGTCACCAAGCGCGCCGTCGCCCACGAGGGCGCGACGATGGAATGGGTCGACGGCAACATCGGCTCCAAGGTGACCATGAAGTACCCGTCGATCTATCTGATGGGCGAGCACGCCAAGGGCGAGACCCTGTCCGTGGCCTTCGCCGGCCCAGGACAGCACCAGGACGCCGGCGCGAAGATGGTGCACATGGCGCCCTACACGCAGTCGTCGATCGTCTCGAAGTCGATCGCTCGCGGGGGCGGACGCTCCGGGTACCGCGGCGAAGTGCGCGTGGACCCGGCGGCGCATCACTCCGCGAACTCCGTGGTCTGCGATGCGCTCCTGGTCGATACCCAGTCGCGTTCCGACACGTATCCGTCGATCGACATCCGCGTCGACGACGTGCAGCTCGGGCATGAGGCCACTGTGTCGAAGGTGAGCGCGGAGCAGCTGTTCTACCTGCAGTCCCGCGGCCTCGAGGAGACCGAAGCGATGGCCATGATCGTACGCGGCTTCATCGAGCCGATCGCACGGGAGCTGCCGATGGAGTACGCGATGGAGTTGAACAAGCTCATCGAGATGGGCATGGAAGGATCGGTCGGCTAGATGGCGGCCCAGGCAACCGCGCCCGCAGAGGCGCAGCACACGAACGCGCACGTCGACCCGGCCACCCAGGTGGCGAACGCCGGATTCGTGCCCGTCCAGACCCGTTCCGAGCGCCCTCGCTCCTTCGACCCCGACGACTTCGGTGCACCCACCGGTCGCGAGGTCAACTGGAAGCACACTCCGGTCTCACAGCTCAGCGGGATGTTCACGACGGCGCCGCAGAACGACGGAGTCACGTACGAGGTCGAGAGCGGCGCGCAGTTCGCCGCGGGTGCTCTCGCGGCGGGCGACTCGCCTCGCGGAGAGTTCTTCGTCCCGGAGGACATCGTCGCCGCAGTCGCCTGGCAGGGGACCGACGCCGGGATGCACGTGCGCATCCCGCGCGATGAAGAGGTCGCAGAGCCGGTGCTGGTGACGATCACCGGTCAGGGCGCGGACAAGCGCGCTGATGCGCACATCGTCATCGAGGCCCTCGAGAACAGCGCTGCCACCGTGGTGCTGCGCCACCTCGGGTCCGCGCAGTACGCGCAGAACGTCGAGATCATCGCCCGCCCCGGCTCGCGATTGACGGTCATCACCGTGCAGCGCTGGGACGACGACGCGGTGCATGCGGCATCTCACCAGGCACGCGTCGACAAGGACGCCGTCCTCAAGCACTTCGTGATCAGCTTCGGCGGAGCGATCGTGCGGGTCAACCCGAACGTCGAGCTCTCCGGCACTGGCTCGGAGGGACGCATGTACGGCCTGTCGTACGCGGATGCCGGTCAGCACCTCGAGAGCCAGGTGTACCTGCACCACAAGGGGTCCAGCACCACCGGCGACGTGCTCTACAAGGGTGCGCTGCAGGGCGAGAAGGCGCACAGCGTGTGGATCGGTGACGTGCTCATCGGCGCCGATGCCACGGGCACCGACTCCTATGAGGCGAACCGGAACCTCGTCCTCACCGAGGGTGCTCGGGCCGACTCGATCCCGAACCTCGAGATCAAGACCGGCGACATCCTCGGCGCGGGCCACGCCAGCGCGACCGGTCGATTCGACGACGAGCAGCTGTTCTACCTGCAGGCGCGCGGTATCGACGAAGAAGAAGCTCGTCGACTCGTGGTCCTCGGCTTCCTCAGCGATGTCGTGCAGCGACTGGGCATCCCCGCCCTCGAAGAAGAACTGCTCAAGGCGATCGACACCGAACTAGCGGCGGTGACCGCATGAGCGCTCAGCGCGCCTGCGGCGCGAGCGAGCTCGAGCAGGACACGCCGTTGCGCGTCGAGCTCGACGGCGTGCCGATCGCGATCGTGCGCGACTCCAACGACGAGATCCACGCGATCGGCGACACCTGCACGCACGGCGAGATCTCGCTGGCCGAGGGGTTCGTCGAGGGCGACACACTGGAATGCTGGGCCCACGGATCGCAGTTCTCGCTCCGCACCGGCGTTCCCCAGAATCTCCCCGCATATGAGCCCGTCCCGGTCTACGTCGTCATGATCGACGGCGACGACGTGCTCATTGATCCGACTGTGACGAAGGAAGTCTGAAATGTCTGTTCTTGAAATCCGCGACCTGCACGTCTCGGTGGAGACCGAGGCCGGCGCGACGCCGATCCTCAACGGGATCAACCTCACCATGTCCACCGGTGAGACCCACGCCATCATGGGCCCCAACGGCTCGGGCAAGTCGACGCTCGCCTACACGATCGCCGGGCACCCGAAGTACACCGTCACCGGAGGCACGATCACCTTCGACGGCGAGGACGTCCTCGCGATGTCGGTCGACGAGCGTGCGCGGGCGGGGCTCTTCCTGGCGATGCAGTACCCGGTGGAGATCCCCGGCGTCACCGTCACCAACTTCCTGCGCACGGCGAAGACCGCGCTCGACGGCGAAGCGCCCTCCATCCGCTCATGGACCAAGGACGTCAAGTCGGCCATGACGAACCTGCGCATGGACCCGAAGTTCGCACAGCGCAACGTCAACGAGGGCTTCTCCGGCGGCGAGAAGAAGCGTCACGAGATCCTGCAGCTCGAGGTGCTCAAGCCCAAGTTCGCGATTCTCGATGAGACCGACTCCGGCCTCGATGTCGACGCGCTCAAGATCGTCTCCGAAGGCGTGAACCGCGCCAAGGAGGCCACCGGTCTCGGTGTGCTCCTCATCACGCACTACACGCGCATCCTCCGCTACATCCGTCCGGACTTCGTGCATGTCGTGGTGGCGGGCACCATCGTCGAAGAGGGCGGCCCCGAGCTGGCGGACCGGCTCGAAGAAGAGGGATACGACCGCTTCCTCGACCCCGCGGCACCGATCGAGGCGTAGGGTTATCGTATGACCGCGACTCTTGCACCTGAGAAGTTCGACGAGGTCACCGAGGCTCTCAAAGATGTGATGGACCCCGAGCTCGGGATCAACGTCGTCGACCTCGGACTCATCTACGACCTCGCCTGGGATGACGAGAACGATGCCCTGGTGATCCACATGACGCTCACCAGCGCCGGCTGTCCGCTCACCGATGTGCTCGAGGAGCAGACCGCCCAGGCGCTGGACTCAGTGGTCGACCGCTTCCGCATCAACTGGGTGTGGATGCCGCCGTGGGGGCCGGAGCGCATCACGGATGACGGCCGCGACATGATGCGCGCGCTCGGCTTCGCCATCTGAGATGACCCAGGTGCGGGCGCTGCCGCTCGATGAACTGCGTCAGCGCACGAGCGAGAAGTGGCGGGAGTATCCCGCGGATGTGCTGCCGCTGTTCGTGGCGGAGACCGACTTCCCGCTCGCTCCTGCGGTGACGAGCGCGCTGGAGCGCGCGGTGCGCAACGGCGACACCGGCTATGTCGCATCGCGGACGCCCCTCGCGCGCGCCTTCGCGGAGTTCGCGGGCCGCCGCTACGGCTGGTCGCCCGACCCCGCGCGCATGCGGACGACCGCAGATGTGAGCATGGGCATCGTCGAGATCCTGCGACGGGTCACGGCTCCCGGCGACCGCGTGGTCGTCACGACGCCGGTGTATCCGCCGTTCTTCGATCTGGTCGAGGAGGCCGGAGCCGTCGTGGAGCGTGTCTCCCTGCGCGATACGGGCGAGGGCTGGGAACTCGATCTCGACAGCATCCGCGCAGCCCTCGAAGCGGGGGCGCGAGCCGTACTGCTGTGCAATCCGCATAATCCGACCGGCACGGTGCACGCCGCGCCGACGCTTGCGGCCCTCGCCGATCTCGCCGCCGCACACGGTGCGGTGGTCGTCTCCGATGAGATCCACGCACCGCTTGCACAACCCGGGTCTGGATTCACGCCGTTCCTCGCGTGCTCCGACACGGCGCGGGAGGTGGGATACGCCGTCGTCAGCGCGAGCAAGGCGTTCAACCTCGCAGGCCTCAAGTGCGCGCTCATGGTGACAGCGGCCGACCACACCGCCCGCCTCGTCAGAGATCTGCCGGTCGAGGTCGAGTGGCGCACCGGCCAGTTCGGGATGCTGGCGGCGACCGCCGCGTTCTCCGAAGAGAGCGACGACTGGCTCGACGGCCTTCTCGCGACGCTCGATGGGAACCGGCGCCTGGTCGCCGACCTGCTCACGGCGCACCTTCCCGCGTCGCAGTACCGGATGCCGGATGCCGGGTACCTCGCGTGGATCGATCTCACGAGGCTCGGCTGGGGTCCGAACCCGTCCAAGCGCATCCTCCGTAAGGCGAAGGTCGCCCTGCACTTCGGCCCAGCGTTCGGGGCGGAGGGTGCAGGGCACGTGCGACTGAATTTCGGGACGAGCCCCGAGATCATCACAGAGGCGATCACGCGCATCGCCGCACTCGCCTCCGACGGCGCATGAGCGCCCCGGCCGTCCCATCGATCTGGGACCGCGAGCGCGTCTGGGTCTCGGTCGGTGCGATCGCTCTGATCTTCCTCGCCGCGATCGAGTCCCTCGCCGTGACCACCGTGATGCCGGTGGTCAGCGCCGCGCTCGACGGTGAGGCACTGTACGCGGTCGCGTTCGCCGGTACGCTCGCGACGAGTGTCATCGGCATGGTCGCCTGCGGGGCGTGGTCGGACGCCCGCGGACCGCGCCACCCGCTGTACGCGGCGGTGTCGCTGTTCATCGTCGGCCTGCTGATCTCGGGTCTCGCGTTCTCGATGGGGCAGTTCCTTCTCGGGCGTCTCGTGCAGGGCCTCGGCGCAGGCGGCCTGACCGTCGCGCTGTACGTCGTCGTCGCGCGGCTCTACCCTCCGAATCTGCATGGCCGGATCTTCGCCGCGTTCGCTGCGGCGTGGGTCGTGCCCGCCATGATCGGACCCTTCCTCGCGGGAGCCGTCGCAGAGTTCCTCGACTGGCGCTGGGCCTTTCTCGGCGTCGCCGTGCTCACGACGATCGCGTTCGTCATGATCGCCGTCCGCCTGCGGTCGCTCGATCTCGGGGGCGGCGACAGCGCGAGCGCCCGCGGACTCGGTCGACGAATGCTGCTCGCTGCGGTGGTCGCGGCGTCCGCCGTCGTGGTGGGACTCTCCGCCGACGCGCCGCCTGCGCTCGGCTGGCCGCTGGCTCTGACAGCTCTGCTCATCATCGGTTTCGCGGTGCTGCCGCTTCTGCCGAGGGGCACGCTGCGATCGGCGAGGGGCCTGCCGAGCGTGGTGCTCGTGCGGGGTCTGGTCGCCGGAGCGTTCTTCGCCGCAGAGGCCTACATCCCCTATCTGCTCATGGCGGAGTTCGACTTCACGCCCACCTGGGCCGGTGTCGCCCTCATGCTCGCGGCGTTCGCGTGGGCGGGCGGATCCGCTCTCCAGGGGCGATACGGTGAGGCGCTCGGCAATCGCGTGATCGTGCTCACGAGTCTCACCCTGCTTCTGATCGCCTTCGTGAGCGTCCTCATCACCGCTCTCCTGGGCGAATTCCCCGCTCTCATCGTGATCGGCTGGGGCTTCGGCGGCGGCGGCATGGGGCTTCTCTACCCGCGGCTCACCGTGCTGACGCTGGCCTACTCCGATCCGGCGAGCACCGGGTTCAACTCGTCGGCGCTGTCGATCTCGGATGCCACGGGCTCCTCTGTCGCGGTCGCCTTCGCCGGGCTCGGAGTGGCGACGCTCGGCGGTGGGGCGGAGACCTTCCCGCTGGTGTTCCTCTTCTCGATCGCTGTCGTCGTGCTCGCCGTGGTTCCGGGACTCAGGCTCGGCCACGGGGCAGAATCCGGCTGAGCCCCACCGCGCCGGGGTGCAGCGCCGCCGCGAGGGGCGCGTGCGAGCCGCAGGGAGGCGAGCATGACGAGCACCGCGCCCATCGCCGTGAGCGGTGTCGTGCCGAGCACGAGAAGACCTGCGATGCTCGCTGTTCCGAGCGCTGCAGCGGTGGTCAGCCGCAACGTCGAAGACGTCGGGTGCGGGGCGGGGCGCGCCTCGATTCGCGCCAGCCCCCATGCGACGGCTGCGGTCAGCGCGAAGACAGCGGCGAGCCAGAGCGGACGCGTCAGCCACCAGGAGAGGCTGCTCGGCTCGGGCAGCGTGATCCCCGTGACGAGCGCGAAGACCGCGCATGCGCCGGCCATCGCGAGCAGCACCGGCATGTGCCAGAGGTAGATCGTCATCGCACGCGGCGTGATGAATGTGCGAAGCCTGCTGCCGAGCGCACCGTCGCTCCAGGCGTTCAGACGCTCGCGCAGGAGCGACATCAGCATCGTGTGCGCCACTCCTACGAACAGCAGCGCGGTCGTCGGCGGATTGATGTTCGCGATCAAGTCAGGGGAGTGGATGCCGGACGCGAAGCTCAGGAGCAGACCGGCGACGGCGGCGATGCCGAGAACAGCGCGGGTGCGACGTGCGAGGGCGGAGATGCGCCCGTCGGCGAGGAAGAATCCGAACTGCTGCAGCGCGAGCCACACGAATGCGAGATTGAGGATGCCGACAGCATCCGCTCCGGTCATCATGCGCACCGCGTCGACGACGACCGCGGCCGCCACGAGAAGCACGAGCGTGCGCAGTGGTGCACGCTCGTGGGCGACGGCGAGCACCGGCAGCAGCGCCTGGCAGAGCAGGAAGACGCCCAGGAACCACAGCGGCTGCGCGAAGCGGTACCCCGCGATGCCGACGAGATCGACGGGCACGCCGGAGACCAGCAGGGCGGCGAGGGCGAGGCCGACCGCGGCGATCGTGCACACCGCCGGCAGGAGCAGCCGGTGGATGCGAGCCGACACGAACGCGGCCGAGGTGCCACCGCGTCGCCGTGACCGCAGGAACGAGATGTATCCGGCGAAGCCACCGATCACGAAGAAGAGCGGCATGACCTGCAGCACCCAGCTGAGGGGTGTGATCCACGCGGAGCCGTCGCTCGCGTTGACGAAGCGCGGTGCACCGTCGCTGACGGTCACACCGACCATCAACGAGTGCAGCAGGACGACGCCGATCACGCAGAACGCGCGGACGAGGTCGATTCCGGTGTCTCGTGCGGGCGGTGCGCTGAGGCGATGCGATGCGATGACGGGGTGTGCTTCTGCGACGCTCATGTGTCCTCCTCGGTGGTGTTCGAGGAGGTTATGAAGGCGGTGACGCCGCGCACATCACCCCGCGGTGCCGTCGTGCGCCATACCGTCGTATGGCGGGTCAGGCGGGCTCGACGAGTCCGGCGTCATAGGCGAAGATCACGGCCTGCACTCGGTCGCGTGCGCCGACCTTCGCGAGGATCTTGCCGACATGGGTCTTCACGGTCTGCTCCGCGATGAACAGCGTTGCGGCGATCTCGTTGTTCGATCGCCCCTGGCCGATCAGGACGAGCACCTCGCGTTCGCGCTCGGTGAGGTCTGCGAGCAGACCTGCGGATGCCGATGCTCGGGGCTTCTGAGCCGCGAACTGCGCGATCATCCTCCGGGTGACGCGGGGCGAGAGCAGCGCGTCACCGGCGGCGATCACGCGCACCGCGTGCACGAGTTCCTCGGGGAGTGCATCCTTCAGGAGGAATCCGCTCGCACCGGCCTGCAGGGCGTCGTACACGTAGTCATCGATGTCGAACGTCGTCAGCATGAGAATGCGCGGAACCTTCGCTGCGGCGTACGACGGGCCGAGGATGCGTCTGGTCGCCTCGATGCCGTCCAGCTCCGGCATCCGCACATCCATCAGGATCACGTCGGGGTTCACCCGCGCTGCGACCGAGACCGCTTCGAGGCCGTCGGCGGCCTGCCCGGTGACGATGATGCCCTCATGCGCGTCCAGGAGCGCGGCGAAACCGGCTCTGACCATCGCCTGATCGTCTGCGATGAGGACTTCGATCGTCACTGCGGGCCTTTCGTCTCGGGCGTGGATGCATGCCGTGGCAGTCGCGCCGTCACCGTCCAGTCGCCGCCGGCATCGGGCCCCGCCTGCACGGTGCCCCCGAGCAGCTTCGCGCGCTCGGTCATGCCACGCAACCCGTGACCGGCCGGCGTGCCCGCAGGGGCGCCGTCGTGCTCATTGCTCACTGTGACGGCGACGTCTGCGTCGTCGGCAGTCAACGATATCGAGATCGCCGCCCCCGGCGCATGACGGACAGCATTGCTCAGCGCCTCCTGGGTGATCCGGTAGACGGCGAGCTGCGTGGAGAGGGACACCTCGTCGCTGACGGCCTGGGACAGCGAGACGGACGCTCCCGCCCGTCGGGTGCTCTCCACCAGGGCCGGGATATCGTCGATTCCGCGCTGCGGTGCGAACTCGGCGGTCTGATCCTCCGTGCGCAGCACACCGAGGATCCTGCGCATCTCGGTCAGCGACTCGCGCGCTGAGGCGGCGATGTCGTCGAATTCGGATGCCGCCTCCGGGGCGAGATCCGCAACACGGTACCGTGCGGTCGCCGCCTGCACCTGGATGAGAGACATGCTGTGCGCCACGACGTCGTGGAGCTCGCGCGCGATGCGAGTGCGTTCCTCGATGAGCTCGCGCTTGGCCTGCTCCTGTGCGGTGCTCGCGCGCGCCCTGTCGAGCTCGTCGCCCAGACGCAGGCGCCCGGCGAACAGCACGGCCAGCAGGTAGACCCCGCTGACGACCGAGGTCGTCACGATGAGCGAATCGCCGGCGGGTACCGTCGGCAGCATGACCGCTGCGATCACGCCTGCGGCGGTGCCGAGGAGGAGCTGGACGAGTCCGGTGCGCCATCCGTGTCGGAAGGTGACCGCGGCCACCATGACGGCGAAGGCGAGGAGCATCGGCACCGACCACGGCCACGGCGCGCTGATGACGGCGTCGCGCGTGATCGTCAACGGGATGAGCAGCGCCGATGCCGAGAACAGGATGATCGCGATGCGGGGGTAGCGGACCGAGACCAGGGGAGCAGCCGCCGCGACGAGCCCGAACGCCATCGCCACTGCCACCGGGGTGCCGTAGACCGACGCCTGCACGGGGACGAGTACGCAGTAGAGGGCGGCGGCGACCACTGCGAGGATCACCATGAGACCGGTCGTGCGGTCGCTCGGCCAGATTCTGCGTCTCCGGGGCGGCGCCCCGCGCCGCACCCTCTTCGCCTTCATAGGTGTCATCCTGCCACCTCGGCCGTGTCGTCGACGCGGACTCCGCCTCCCCTGGACTCATCCGTCGACTCCGCTCCGCGGGCGCGCCGACGCCGGATGGCGGCAGCCGTGCGATCGATCACGAGACCGAGCACGAGAGCGAAGGCGACACCGAGAACGGCGCTGAGCAGAGGCTGATCCTCGAGCCACTGGCCGGCGAGGAGGCCGATTCCGGCACTGTACGCGGCCCACATCACGCCTCCGATCATGCTCAGGGGAACGAAGCGCCGCCACGAGTAGCCGAGGGCACCGGCCGACATGTTCACGGCGACGCGGCCGACCGGGATGTATCGCGCCCCGAGGATCAGCAGCCCGCCGTTGCGCGAAAGGGTGCGCTGCGCGCGGGCGAACGCCGCCGCCACTCTGGGCCGCCGCATCCAGGCGAACCTGGTGGTGCCGACCGTGCGGCCGATCGCATACGCGATGTTGTCGCCGATCATCGCGCCGAGCGCCGCTGCGGCGATCAGCAGCGGCAGGTCGGTCCCGCCGGCGGATGCCGCCACGGCCGCAGCGGCGACGAGCACGGTCTCACTCGGGACAGGTGGGAAGAAGCCATCGATCACCGCGGTCGCGAGCATGACGAGATAGAGCCACGGCGACGCGACGGCCTGCAGGATGAGCTCGTTGATGATGTCCACGCGATGAATGTACGGATCCGGCGGCGGCCGGCGCATCCCTCCGAGGTATTCGCCGCGTCATACCGCAGAGGTGTTTCCGGGCGTGGTCGAGGACGGAGTCCTGCGGTCTGGGCGGTTCGACAGATGAGCGGATCTATACTGAGAGGCTGGCCCGGGTCTGCATGACCTCCTGCACGCTCTGCTGGCCGCTCATCCCTTCCCTGACGAAATGGAACATCGCTGTGCTTGCCGTGCACGACCTCGAGATTCGCGTGGGCGCACGCCTCCTGATGGAGAACGTGTCGTTCAGAGTCGCCGACGGCGACAAGATCGGCCTGGTCGGCCGGAACGGCGCCGGGAAGACCACCCTCACGAAGGTGCTCGCGGGCGACCTGATCCCGTCGGACGGCAAGGTCACCAAGTCGGGCGAACTGGGCTACCTTCCCCAGGACCCGCGCTCCGGCGACCCGGAGATGCTCGCCCGTACCCGGATCCTGGATGCTCGAGGACTGGGGTCGATCCAGCTCGGAATGTCGAAGGCCGCAGAGGACATGGCATCCGCTGACCCGGCAATCGCCGAGAAGGCGATGAAGAAGTTCGCGAACTTCACCGAGCGGTTCGAATCGCTCGGCGGCTACGCGGCCGAGGCGGAAGCGGCATCCATCGCCAACAACCTGTCGCTGCCCGATCGGATTCTCGACCAGCCGCTGAAGACGCTCTCGGGCGGTCAGCGCCGCCGGATCGAGCTCGCCCGCATCCTGTTCTCGGACGCGCAGACGATGATCCTCGACGAGCCGACCAACCACCTCGACGCCGACAGCGTGGTGTGGCTGCGGGAGTTCCTCAAGGGGTACAAGGGCGGGCTGATCGTGATCAGTCACGACGTCGAGCTCGTCGGCGAGACCGTGAACCGGGTGTTCTACCTCGATGCGAACCGCCAGAGCATCGACATGTACAACATGAACTGGAAGAACTATCTGCGCCAGCGGGTGGCCGACGAGGAGCGCCGCAAGAAGGAGCGCGCCAACGCCGAGAAGAAGGCCACGTCGCTGCAGCAGCAGGCTGCGCGGTTCGGGGCCAAGGCGTCCAAGGCTGCGGCCGCGCATCAGATGGTCGCGCGTGCCGAGAAGCTGCTCGCGGGTCTCGACGACGTGCGCGAGGTCGATCGGGTCGCGAAGCTCCGGTTCCCGAAGCCGGCGCCGTGCGGCAAGACACCGCTCATGGCATCCGGCCTGTCGAAGTCCTACGGCTCGCTCGAGATCTTCACCGACGTCGACCTCGCGATCGACCGCGGCTCGAAGGTCGTCGTCCTCGGACTCAACGGTGCGGGCAAGACGACGCTGCTGCGCATGCTCGCAGGCGTGGATCAGCCCGACACGGGTCAGCTCGAGCCGGGACACGGCCTGAAGGTCGGCTACTACGCGCAGGAGCACGAGAACCTCGACGTGGATCGTTCGGTGTTGCAGAACATGGTCTCCGCAGCCCCGCACATCACCGAGACCGAGGCTCGCCGCGTGCTCGGGTCGTTCCTGTTCACGGGCGACGATGTGCTCAAGCCCGCCGGTGTCCTCTCCGGTGGCGAGAAGACCCGTCTCTCGCTCGCGACGCTCGTCGTGTCGTCCGCGAACCTGCTGCTGCTCGATGAGCCGACCAACAACCTCGACCCCGCATCGCGCGAGGAGATCCTCGACGCACTGGCGCACTATGAGGGCGCCGTGGTGCTCGTCTCGCACGACCCGGGGGCGGTGCAGTCCCTGAACCCCGAGCGGGTGCTCATCCTGCCCGACGGCGTCGAGGACATCTGGAGCCAGGAGTACCAGGACCTCATCGAGCTCGCGTAGTCACCGACCCGACCCCAGCGAGAGCGCGGTAGCGTCGGGGCATGGCGGATCATCAGCAGTTGGCGAGGTCGTTCGAGGGCATCGGAGCGGCGTACGACCGGTACCGACCGGGATTTCCGGATGCCGCAGCCGCGGACATCCTCCCGAGTCGCGTGGGTGCCGCACTGGATCTCGGTGCGGGGACGGGCAAGTTCACCGAGCTGCTGGTCACTCGGGCGGATCGGGTCGTCGCCGTCGAGCCGTCGGAGGCGATGCTCGATGTGCTGCGCGTGAGAATGCCGTCCGTCGAGGCGCTGATCGGCGGCGCCGAGAGCATCCCGCTGTCCGACGGAGTGGTGGATGCCGTCACCGTCGCGCAGGCGTTCCACTGGTTCGACAGGGATGCCGCGTGCGCCGAGATCCGGCGGGTGCTGGTGCCCGGCGGTGCTCTGGGGCTGCTGTGGAACCATTCCGACCCGGCGTGCGCGTGGGATCGCGCCTGTCACGGCGTCGCGCACCCGGCCGTGAGTGCGCAGTCCGATGCGACGACCGCGTCCGCCGCGGACGAGCTGCCCGGGTTCGCGTTCGAGCACCGCACCGAGTTCGCCTGGTCGGAGCAGATCACGCGCGAGGACTACATCGGCCGCTGGCTCACCGTCAGCAGCTTCCTGGCCGCGGACGAGACGACCCGGCTCGCGATGGTCGCCGAACTCGACAGCATCCTCGACGCGGATCCGGCGACCGCCGGACGATCGGAGTTCACGCTCCCGATGGTCACCGAGGTGTTCGTCTACCGTGCCGCAGCCGTGTGACGTTCCGGTCACGGCATCCGAGGTGTCGCGTCCGCCAAGACGATTCTCGTGGTGAGCAGCGGCGGGCTACTCGACGCCGAGGAAGCTGCGATCCGTGAGCACGATCGGGCCGTTGCTCGTGATCGCGACGGTGTGCTCCGAATGCGCACCGCGGGAGCCGTCCGCGCTGCGGAGCGTCCACCCATCGGCATCCGTGCGCAGCTCGTCGGTCGTCTCCAGGAACCACGGCTCGAGTGCGAGCACGAGCCCGTCACGCAGCGGGAAGCCGCGCCCTGGACGACCGTCGTTCGCGACGTGGGGATCCCCGTGCATGGTGCGGCCGACGCCGTGCCCGCCGAAATCGGTGTTGATCGAGTAGCCCTCGCCGTGCGCCACCTGGGCGATGGCGGCGGAGATGTCTCCGACACGATTGCCGACGGTGGCTGCGGCGATCGCGGCATCGAGCGCGCGCTCGGTGGTGTCGATCAGACGCAGGTCCTCATCGCGCGGAGTGCCGACGACGAAGGAGACCGCGGAATCGGCGACCCAGCCGTCGACCGACACGGCGAAGTCCAGCGATACGAGATCGCCGTCGCGGATCGTGTAGTCATGGGGGAGACCGTGCAGCACCGCGTCGTTGATGGACGTGCAGATGACCTTGCCGAACGGGCCGTTGCCGAACGATGGTGCGTAATCGATGTAGCAAGACTCCGCTCCGGCGCTGCGGATCAGGTCGTGCGCTCTGCGGTCGATCTGCAGCAGGTTCGTGCCGAGCTTGGTCTCATCGCGCAGCGTCGCCAGGGTCTCGGCGACGAAACGTCCCGCAGCCTTCATCTCTTCGATCTCGGCCGGGGTGCGCAGTTCGATCATGATGTTCCTCTCGTCCTCTCCATTGTCGCTGATCCGGGCGCACCGATCGCACCGCACGCCCGCTCACAGCGAACACGCGACCAGGCGCGCATCCGCAGACGTACCATCGGAGCATGTGGTTGCGACGCGCTTTCTATCGCTGGATGTTCCCGGCGGCCGTGGTGCTGCCGCTGTGGCTGCTGGTCGGATGGGGCGTCTTCAACGCCGGCGGGTGGGCGTTCCTCTGGGTCCTGTTCATCGCCATCCCCTCGGTGCTCGTCGGACAGATCGTTCTGACGCTGCTCCAGCGCGCCCGGCCGTCGGCGCGCGAGACGCGCATGGCGTCCTGGTGGGACGTGCTCGGCGTCGGTGTCTGGCACGCGTTGACGATCGCGATCGGATGCTACCCGCAGACATGGTTCCCGCTGCTGCTCACCGCGGCGATCGTCGTCGGCATCGGCCTGTTCTGGCTCATGCTCCGGCAGCTGTGGAGCGAGGCAGGGGCAGTGGGCCCCGGCATCCGGATCATGAACGCCGCCGCACCCGATGCGCAGACGGATGCGCCGTACCGCGCACCGCGCGACAACGATGTGTACATCGTCCAGGAGAAGCCCGCGTCCGACCGCTGAGGCGGTTTTGGCCAGACGCGGCATCCATGGCAGAATAGTTGTTTGTGCCGTGACCGACTCTGCCTCAGGGGAGTCCGCGTGCGCTTCATGCGACGTTCGACACACACTCCACGTATTCCTTCCATATTCATGCATCCGACCTGTGGCGAGTGCAGAGAGAGACGATCATGCAGATCCTGGACGCCGTCGACGCGGCTTCGCTCCGTTCCGACATTCCCGAGTTCCGTCCCGGCGACACCGTCAAGGTGCACGTCAACATCACCGAGGGTTCGCGCTCGCGTGTCCAGGTCTTCCAGGGCGTCGTCCTCGGCCGCCAGGGCGATGGTGTCCGCGAGACCTTCACGGTCCGCAAGATCAGCTTCCAGGTGGGCGTCGAGCGCACCTTCCCCGTGCACTCCCCGGTGATCGAGCAGATCGAGGTCGTCACCCGTGGTGATGTGCGTCGCGCGAAGCTCTACTACCTCCGCAACCTGCGCGGCAAGAAGGCCAAGATCAAGGAGAAGCGCGAGAACTGATCGCAGCTTTTTCCACAGCACCCCGGGACACAGCGTCTCGGGGTGCTGTGTTCTCTCTGGAGTGTGCGAACCTTGGAGATGCCGTCGTGCGCGGCTCGGAGACCCTTGTGAAGGAAGACGATGACCACTGAATCGGTCCCTGACGTCCCAGCGGAACGGCGACGCGGGTTCTGGATCTTCCTCCGTGATGTGCTGGTGATCATCGTCATCGCTGCACTGGTGTCCTTCGTCGTGAAGAGCTTCGTCGTGCGCTCCTTCTACATCCCGTCTGCCTCGATGGAGAAGACGCTGCTGGTCAACGACCGCATCCTCGTCGATGAGCTCACGCCGCGCTGGACGGGCTATGAGCGCGGCGATGTCGTGGTGTTCACGGATCCGGGCGGGTGGCTTCCCGTGAAGCCTCAGGCCGCGCCGCGACCCGTCATCGTGGAGTGGGTCGACGGGCTTCTGACACTGATCGGGCTCTCGTCGTCCGACAGCGAGGACCACCTCGTCAAACGCCTCATCGGCCTGCCCGGCGATCACGTCGTGTGCTGCAACGCGCTGGGGCAGATCAGCGTCAACGGGGCGCCGATCGATGAGTTGTCGTACCTCAACCTGCCGGAGGGTGATACCGCGGCATCCAATGAGCCGTTCGACGTCACCGTTCCGGAGGGCGCGATCTGGGTGCTGGGCGACAACAGGGACCGCTCGCAGGATGCGCGTGCTCACCAGGATCTGCCCAGCGGCGGTTTCGTTCCGCTGGACAACGTGGTCGGCAAGGCCTTCCTGACGACCTGGCCGTTCTCGCGCATCGGCACGATCGACGGGCACCATGACATTTTCAACGGCGTCCCGGACCCCGAGTGATGACCGTCTCCGCGCCGAAACTCACGCTGGAGCGAAAGCTCCTGGCGGAGTACGACCTCGTCATCTCTCTCGATGAGGTCGGACGGGGAGCCCTCGCGGGCCCCGTCGTCGTCGGTGCGGCCGTGATGGACGCTGCCGGCTCACGCCGGCGCATCCCCGAAGGACTGCGCGACTCGAAGCTCGTGAGCGAGAGGCGCAGACCGGATGTCGCCGCCCGCGCGGCCGCGTGGGTGCAGGCGTCCGCGACCGGGTGGGCGAGCGCTGCGGAGATCGACGATGTCGGCATCATGCATGCGCTGGGTCTGGCGGCATCCCGTGCGATCGACGCGGTCGTCGCGCAGGGAGCATCGCTGAACGGTGCGCTGGTGATCCTCGACGGCAACCATGACTACGTCTCCCGCGTGCACTCCGCGCCCCTGCAGGTCCGATCGGTCGTCAAGGGCGACCGGGACTGTGCCTCCGTGTCGGCGGCCTCGGTCATCGCCAAGGTCGACCGCGACGCGCACATGGCCGAGCGCCACACGGAGCATCCGATCTACCAGTGGGATCGCAACAAGGGATACGCGAGCGCGGAGCACAGAGCGGCGATCCGTGAATCGGGCCTGTCGCCTCTGCACAGAGCGTCGTGGTCGATCGTGGATGCGCCCGCGCTCTTCTGAACTCATAGGATGGACTCATCATGGATGAAGAGGCGTTCGACGACTACGACCGCGAGCTCGAACTCGCACTTTTCCGCGAGTACCGCGACGTCGTGGGGCAATTCCAGTACGTCGTCGAGACCGAGCGCCGGTTCTATCTCGCCAACGAGGTCAACGTGGTCAGGCGCGACACCGAGCACGACTTCTACTTCGAGATCTCGATGGCCGATGTGTGGGTGTGGGACATCTACCGTGCGGACCGCTTCGTGAAGGCCGTGCGTGTGCTCACCTTCAAGGACGTCAACGTCGAAGAACTGCAACGCCGTGAGTTCGAACTGCCTGAGGATCTGTCGCTCGACGGCAAGTGACTCGTTCTGCACCGATCGGCTTCTCCCTGTACGACCCACGGTTCGTGGGTTCGTGGTGAACGGCCCCTGGTGCCGGCGTCCAAGCTGTGGGGATGGCAGCGAAAGACGACTTCGGGCGCGCGGGTGAAGATCACGCAGCGCAGTACCTGACGAACAACGGGTATCACGTGCTCGACCGCAACTGGCGCTGCAGTCAGGGCGAGATCGACATCGTCGCCGAGCATGACGGCACGATCTGCATCGTCGAGGTCAAGACGAGACGCAGCACGGCGTTCGGCCACCCCTTCGAGGCGATCGATGAGAGAAAGCGCGATCGGTTGTGGCGCCTCGCCTACGCCTGGTGCCGTACGCACCCGTTCCTCTCGGGTGATCGCAGGCTTCGCCTCGAGGTCGTGGGCATCATCGGCCCAGACCCCGTCACAGGCGTGCTCGAGCACTGGACGGACCTGCGATGAAGACGGCGCGCACATGGGCGGTTGCTCTCACCGGCGTCGACGGGCACCTGGTCGAGATCGAAGCGGATGTATCGAATCAGACCCCGGGATTCAAGATCGTGGGACTCCCTGACAAGGCTCTCGGAGAAGCGGCTCAGCGCGTGCACAACGCGGTGACGAACGCCGAACTGGCACTGACCCGGCGCCGTCTCACCGTCAACCTGTCGCCGGCCAGCCTGCCCAAGCACGGCAGCGGGTTCGATCTCGGCATCGCGATCTCGGCTGTGGCCACCGGCGGAGTGCTCGACGCGGCATCCATCGCGCGCACCGTGCACATCGGAGAACTGGGGCTGGACGGACGCGTGCGACCGGTTCCTGGCGTGCTTCCCGCCGTCTTCGCCGCGTCTCGCGCCGGATTCGACCGGGTGATCGTCCCGCACGCCAATGAGGCCGAGGCTCGTCTGGTGCCGGGGATCGAGGTGCGTGCGGCGACGACGCTCGCTGAAGTGGCGATGTGGCACGGTGCGGAGGTCGACGTCACCGATGTCGAGCCCGTGGCGGCGGATGCTCCCCTCACCGTGCCGTCGGCACATCTCGACCTGGCGGATGTCGTCGGCCAGGACGAGGCGCTCGAGGCCCTCGTGGTCGCCGCGGCGGGCGGACACCACATGCTGATGAGTGGTCCGCCGGGTGCGGGCAAGACCATGCTCGCCCGACGCATGCCGGGAATCCTCCCGGCGTTGAGCGAGGAGGCGGCGCTCGAGGTCGCCTCGGTGAGATCGTTGTCCGGTGCTTCCGTGAACGCGCTCGACGCTCTGCCGCCGCTGGAGGCGCCGCATCACAGCGCATCCGTCGCTGCGCTGGTCGGAGGCGGCTCGCGTGCCGTGCGGCCGGGGGCGATCGTTCGGGCGCACCGGGGCGTGCTGTTCCTCGACGAAGCCGCAGAGTTCTCGAGAGTGGCGCTGGATGCGCTGCGGCAGCCGCTCGAATCGGGGTCGATCGAGATCGATCGAGCGGGGTTCCACGCCCGGTTCCCCGCTCGATTCCAGTTGCTGCTGGCGACGAATCCGTGTCCGTGCGGCAACTACGGGGTGCGTGGGGCGGAATGCATCTGTCCGCCGATCGCGATCCGTCGGTACGGCGCACGACTCTCCGGACCGTTGCGCGATCGCATCGACATCGATCTGCAGATCGCGAGAGTGGCGGCGTCGAGGGCGACATCGAGTGACGGCACCGGCATGACCAGCGCTACCGCGGCCGCTCGTGTCGTCGCCGCGCGGGCCAGCGCCGCGGAACGACTCGCGCAGACGCCGTGGGAGCTCAACGCCGATGTCGATGGCGCATGGCTGCGCGGCGGCGCGCACCGGCTCGCGCCGAAAGCGCGTGCACCGCTGGACCGGGCGCTCGAGCGCGGGCAGCTGACGCTGCGCGGGTACGACCGCGTGCTGCGCTTGGCCTGGACCATGGCCGATCTGAGCGGTGCACAGGCACCGGGGAGCGATGAGCTCGGACGGGCGCTGTTCCTGAAGAGAGGACTGATCGCATGATCGATGCCCTGCTGAACGACGATGAGACGCGCAGAGCGGCCGTGAACGCGAGGCCGTACGACGATCCGGAGCAGACGTTGGCGCGCGTGGCCTGGGGTGCGGTCGCCGAACCAGGAGACGGAGTGGCCGGCGCGCTGATCGCCGAACTCGGCGCAGCCGAGGCCGTGCGGGTCGGGCTCGCAGATGAGGGATTCGCCCTCTCGGACAGGGTGCTTGCGGATGGCAGGAAGCGGTGGATGCCTCGGGCGCAGCCCCGTGCGATCCTCGCCGCGCTGAAGGACGCGGCATCGGTCGATGCGCGCCTGCTGATCCCGGGCGACCCCGCGTGGCCCGAGTCTCTGGATGATCTGGGAGCGCACGCACCAGTGCTGCTGTGGGTGCGGGGAGACCCTGCGCACCTCACGGCGCAGAGCAGGGTCGCGATCGTCGGGGCTCGCGCTTCCACCGCGTACGGTGACTCCGTCGCGGGCGAGCTCGGAGGCGACCTGGCGTCGACGGGAACAGCCATCGTCTCGGGTGGGGCGTACGGGATCGATGGTGCGGCGCATCGTGCGGCCCTCGGTGCAGGGGGGAGCACCGTGGCGTTTCTCGCCGGCGGTGCGGACCGCGCCTATCCGGCCGGCCACCAGCAGCTCTTCGAGCGCATCGGCGTCTCTGGTTGTGTGGTGAGCGAGCTGCCGTGCGGTGCCGCACCCACCAAGTGGCGGTTCCTGGCGCGGAATCGGCTGATCGCCGCTCTCGGAGAGGCGACGGTCGTCATCGAGGCCGGCTGGCGGAGCGGGTCTCTCAACACCGCCGGTCACGCGTCATCGCTGGGGCGCCCGCTGGGAGCTGTCCCCGGTCCTGTGACGAGCGCGGCCTCGGCGGGGTGCCACCGGCTGCTGCGCGAGTACGACGCGCAGTGCGTGACGAACGCCGCGGAGGTCCGGGAACTGATCGGCATGACTCCTGCGCGAGAGCGTGTGCTCGAGCCGCCCAGGGACCAGGATGAGATCCGACTCCTCGATGCGATGAGTACGCGCACCTCGCATGCCGCGGCAGAACTGGCACGCATCGCCGGCCTGTCCGAGGAGCGCACGAAGTCGCTCCTCGGGATGCTGTCGCTGGAGGGCTGCGTCCGTCGTCACGGCACCGGGTGGCTGCGGGTTCCTGCCTAGAGCGCGGCGAGGCATCGCTGAGATGCCGGCTGCGCGCGGCAGGCTGAGCCTCATGGAACTCACCGCCGCAGCGGACGCCTTCGCCGTGCACCTGGACCGGGTGCGCCGATTGTCGCCTGCGACGGTGCGGGCGTATCGCTCGGATCTGCGCGATCTCTCGAACTCGATCGGCGATGCTTCGCTGGGCGACGTGGACCTGGAGATGCTCCGGGAATGGCTGTGGCACGCCACGCAGCGCGGCGATGCGAGGTCGACCCTCGCCCGCCGCGCGGCGGCAGCGCGATCCTTCTTCGCATGGGCGAAGGATGAGGAGCACATCAGCATCGATCCGAGTCTGCGGTTGATGGCACCGAAACGGGGGAGAACGCTTCCTGCGGTGGCGTCCAAGGAGGGGATGCGCGAGCTGCTCGAAGCGCATGCGCGTGCGGCATCCGACGGCGATCCTGCAGCGCTGCGGGATCATGCGACTCTCGAACTGCTCTACGGGTCGGGAATGCGCGTCTCGGAGCTGTGCGGGCTCGACGTCGACGATCTCGACCTGGAGCGTGCGACGGCCCGTGTGCTCGGAAAGGGGGCGAAGGAGCGCGTCGTGCCGTTCGGGCGCCCCGCCCTCGATGCGATCTCCGCGTATCTCACCCGCGGCCGCCCTGTGCTGCTCGCTCGTGCCGCCACGCCGTCGCCTGCCGTCTTCCTCGGAGCCAGGGGAGGGAGAACCGGACCTCGTGCCGTGTACACGCTGGTGGCCCGCGCGCTCGGTCCCCTGGTGGGCGCAGACGCCGTGGGCCCCCACGCACTGCGGCACTCCGCCGCTACGCACCTGCTCGACGGAGGCGCGGACCTGCGTGCGGTGCAGGAGATCCTCGGCCACGCGAGCCTCGGCACCACGCAGATCTACACGCACGTGTCGGCGGAGCGGCTCACGGCGACCTATCGACTCGCGCACCCTCGCGCGTGACCGCGCCGCAGCACGGCAGGAGCACTGCCCGTTCCACCTCTCCGAACAGCAGCAGGGGATTGATGTAGACGCCGTGGAGGCGCACACCCACGTGCATCGCTCCCGCGGGCGCGTGTCCTCCCGCACCGACGATGCCGATCTGATCTCCGCCATGCACCGTGGTACCGGGCAGGAGGTCCGAGACGAGGGGCTCGAAGGTGGTCACGATGCCGCCGCCGTGATCGATCGTGAGCAGCGGTCGGTCGACGATGACGCCGCGGTACGCGACGACCCCGTCCGCGGGCGCGTGCACCGCGGTACCGGTCGCAGCGACGATGTCGATGCCCCGGTGGCCCGGTCCGTAGGCGTGCGCCGGAGCGCGGAACGGTTCGACGATGTCTCTCGCTCCTGCTGTCGGCCAGGTCCAATTCCGATCGACCTCGGATGGCGCGGCTCCTGCGGGAGCCGCCCACAGCAGGGCGATCAGGACGAGCGCATGCGCCGCGGAGCGGAGCACGGCCCTGCGCGGGTGCTGCGTGCGGGAGGGAATCGACATCGGTCCAGCCTCGCTCAGCGTGCAGCACGGCCTCGGCGCCGCAGGCGCGATCGGGGGAGAACCTGCAGGAATCCGCGCCCGTGCAGGCGCAGTGGGTTCGCCCGGATCCTGTACACTTGAGGTCGCACCTCGGTTTTCGGGGTGACTACGCGTGCCCAAAGCGATCAACGTCTCCAGAGACAGAGATCGTGGCATCCACTCCCTCAGGTCCTGCTCTCGCGAGCGGGTGGGCGTGTGCCGGGCGCCAGGAATGCCGATCACCCGATCGGCGACACAACCTCAACGGCGCGACAGCGCCAGAAACAGGAGACGACCATGGCTGTGGTCACCATCCGCCAGCTGCTCGACAGCGGCGTGCACTTCGGACACCAGACTCGTCGGTGGAACCCGAAAGTGAAGCGCTTCATCCTCACCGAGCGCAGCGGCATCCACATCATCGACCTCCAGCAGTCGCTGGGCTACATCGATTCGGCCTACGACTTCGTCAAGGAGACGGTCGCCCGTGGCGGCACGATCCTCTTCGTCGGCACGAAGAAGCAGGCTCAGGAGATCCTGGCCGAGCAGGCGACCCGCGTCGGCCAGCCGTTCGTGAACCAGCGCTGGCTCGGTGGCCTCCTCACCAACTTCCAGACGATCGCGAAGCGCCTGTCCCGTATGAAGGAGCTCGAGGAGCTCGACTACGAGAACCCGGCAGCGTCCGGCTTCACGAAGAAGGAGCTGCTGCTCAAGAAGCGCGAGCTCGACAAGCTGCACAAGTCCCTCGGTGGTATCCGCAACCTCACCAAGACGCCGTCGGCCCTGTGGGTCGTCGACGCCAAGCGCGAGCACCTCGCCATCGATGAGGCCAAGAAGCTCGGCATCCCGGTGATCGGCATCCTCGACACCAACGCCGACCCCGACGACTTCCAGTACCCGATCCCCGGCAACGACGACGCGATCCGTTCGGTCTCGCTGCTGACGCGCATCATCGCGGACGCGGCCGCCGAGGGTCTGCAGCAGAAGCACAACCCCGAGTCGGGCGACGCTGAGCCGCTGGCCGAGTGGGAGGCGGAGCTCCTCCAGGCACCCGCCGAAGGCGCCGAGGCGCCCACGAACGTCGAGGAGTCCTCCGAGGCTCCGGCCGACGCCGCCGCAGACAAGGCCGACGCCGCCGAGGCCGCCGCAGAGCAGGAGCTCGTCATCGACGAGTCCGCTGCCGATGCAGCCGGCGCGGCCGCAGCCGACGCCAAGTAATCCGCGTACACACACCCAACGAAGCAAGGAGCCACGACACATGGCCAACTTCACCATCGCCGACATCAAGGCGCTGCGTGAGCAGCTCGGCACCGGAATGGTCGACACCAAGAAGGCGCTCGAAGAGGCTGGGGGAGACCGCGAGAAGGCGGTCGAGATCCTTCGCCTGAAGGGTGCCAAGGGCAACGCCAAGCGCGCTGACCGCTCGACCAGCGAGGGACTCGTCGTCTCGCGTGAGGCCGACGGGGCTGTCACGCTCGTCGAACTCGCCTGCGAGACCGATTTCGTCGCGAAGAACGAGCGCTTCATCGCACTGGCCGACAAGGTCGCCGACGCCGCAGCCGCCGCCAAGGCGAACACGGTCGACGACGCTCTCGCGGCTGCAGCAGGCAGCCAGACCGTCGCCGAGCTGATCTCCGACGAGGCCGCGATCATCGGCGAGAAGGTCGAACTGCGTCAGGTCCGCACCGTGACCGGTGACTCGGTCGAGGTCTACATGCACCGCACGAGCAAGGATCTGCCTCCGCAGATCGGCGTGGTCGTCGCCTACACGGGTGATGACGCCGCGACCGCTCGGAGCATCGCACAGCATATCTCGTTCGCCAACCCGGTCTACCTCGACCGCGAGAGCGTTCCGGCCGACGCGGTCGAGAAGGAGCGCGAGATCGTGACCGAGATCTCTCGCAACGAGGGCAAGCCGGAGGCTGCTCTTCCGAAGATCGTCGAAGGCCGTGTCTCTGCGTTCATCAAGCAGGTCGCCCTGCTCGAGCAGGACTACGCCAAGGACAACAAGCTCTCTGTCGCCCAGGTGGCGAAGGACGCCGGTATCACCGTGACGGACTTCGCGCGCTTCAAGGTCGGCGCGT
>Ga0308157_10000963_pt1 | contig 71364 bp, 69 predicted proteins | sample PhyBR1_FD_201035 | JGI IMG/M metagenome (GOLD analysis project Ga0308157, IMG submission 201035) | Phyllosphere microbial communities from UC Gill Tract Community Farm, Albany, California, United States - DLSLB.R1 | ecosystem: Host-associated > Plants > Phyllosphere > Unclassified | place: USA...
AATAATTTTTGCGCTTAGTTTTGCGTAGTTGTTCAAGAATTTAAGAATTGCGTATAACTTTACAAGATAACAGAATGTATGCAAAAATATTTTATTTGACAGTAAATTTTTAATATTTGAACTTATATTTTTAATTGAAATAGTTATTATGACAAACTTTGAGGATAATGATAAAGGTAAACAGGTTAGTAATTTCGCAAAGTATACAGGTATAGCTTTTCAGATGTTGGCTACAATTGGGCTATTTACATTTATAGGCTATAAAATTGATGAGAATAGTGGAAACACAAAATCAATTTACACTGCTATGTTAGGGTTGTTAGGGGTTATCATATCTTTATTTATGGTAATTAGGTCTTTAACGAATAAAAAGTAAATCACTCTTCTATTTGCCCATCATTAATTGCAAAGTGAAAGCTTTAATGTCGGCGCTTTCTTATACCTTTGCCTTAAAATAACAGATTTTGAGTTTACCGCGTTTCATTTTATACTATCTTTTATATACCCTATTATTAATAGGAATTATCTTTGGATTAACCTATGCTTTTCCAAATCTACACCTATTAAGTAATAAGTTTTGGCTTGTTTTTGGATTTATAGCAGGTATTACTTTTATTGCTTATGTAGTAGCTTTTTTAGGTATAAAACGTAATCCAGAAACAGGGGTTTTGGCAATTATGGGCTCAATTGCCGTAAAGATGCTTTTTTCTATGGCTTTTGTGCTGATTTACAGCTTAAACCATAAAGGAAAAGACCTCGTATTTGTCTTCAATTTTTTTTCTTTATATTTATTGTTTACGGGTTTTGAAATATACGGTTTGTTACGTAACTTGCGCCACCAAAATAAATAGTAAAAATCTGCGAGTAAATGGATTGTAGCCACGTTTTTGAGTTTAAGTTTAGAAGGTTAATTGTTGTTTTTGCGCTTTTTTCGGCGTTTTTCATGGTTTCGCTTGGTGTAAAAGCTCAAGCTGATACTGCGCATAATGTGGAGAATGCTCATGCTGAAACAACAGAAAAGAAAAAGTTTGAGATTGGAAAATTTGCTTTGCACCACATTGCAGATTCTCACAGCTGGCATGTGATTGGTGAAACCTATATTGGTTTGCCAGTAATGTTATATGCCAATGGTAAATTGATAACTTTTAATTCAAGTGATTTTAATCATGACGATGATGCGAAAGTTGTAGTAGAGAAAGATGGCGAACGTTTTGTTAAAATGCATGAGAAAATTTACTTGGCATCGGCAACAGCAAATGAGCATGGTCAGTATGTAGAGCTTGATGAAAAACATCACGCCACAAATGCTCGTCCTTTAGATTTTTCATTAACAAAAAACACTTGTACTTTATTAATTTCGGTTGTTTTATTATTAGTCGTTTTCATTAGTGTTGCTAATGGTTACAAAAAACGTAAAGGTAAATCTCCAAAAGGATTACAGTCGTGGTTAGAGCCTATTATCTTGTTTGTACGAGATGATATTGCTAAACCTAACCTAGGGCACAAACATGAACGTTTCATGCCATATCTTTTAACAGTTTTCTTTTTTATCTGGTTTAATAATATGTTAGGCCTGGTTCCTTTTTTACCAGGTGGCGCTAACTTAACAGGTAATATTGCTGTAACTATGGTTCTGGCTTTAACTACGTTCTTAATTACTGTATTTAATGGCAACAAGCATTATTGGAAACACATTTTTTGGATGCCAGGTGTTCCTGTCCCGATGAAAATATTTTTAATGCCATTAGAGTTAATTGGTATTTTTACGAAGCCAATTGCGTTAATGATTCGTTTGTTTGCTAACATTACAGCTGGACACATTTTAGTGCTTTCATTAATTTGCTTAATCTTTGTATTTAACAGCATGTGGGTATCTGCAGCTTCCATACCATTCGCTATTTTTATCGGTGGTATCGAATTGATGGTTGCCTTTATTCAAGCATTTATATTTACTATTCTTTCTGCCTTATTTATTGGAATGGCAGTAGAAGAACACCATTAATAAGCTTAATTTTTAACAATTAATATATAAAATCATGATTACAGGAAGTATTGCTGCAGTAGGTGCAGGATTAGCTGCGATTGGCGCTGGTCTAGGTATCGGTCGTATTGGTGGTTCTGCTATGGACGGTATCGCTCGTCAACCAGAAGCTGCCTCAAAAATTCAAACTGCGATGTTAATCGCTGCTGCCTTCGTTGAGGCGGTTGCTTTATTCGCGGTTGTTGTTGCGTTAATGTAATAACACCCTTAACCATTCTGTAGAAGATTGTTTTACAGAATGGTTATTATTTGAAACAAGAAAAAAATTATAATATATACAGAAATGGATTTATTAATACCTGAAGTTGGTTTAGTTGTATTTCAAACAATAGCATTTTTATTGTTAATGTTCCTTTTGGGCAAGTTTGCTTGGAAGCCAGTATTAGCGGCGATTAAAGAACGTGAAAGTTCAATAGATGACGCTTTAAATAAAGCTGAGCTTGCTAAACAAGCATTAGCTGAAATGGCTGCTCAAAATGAAGATTTAATGAAACAAGCTCGTGCTGAGCGTGATGAAATTTTGAAAGAAGCCAAAAAACTGAAAGATGCTATTGTTAATGAGGCTAAAACATCTGCTCAAACAGAAGGCGCTAAATTGATTGAAAAAGCTCGTATCGAGATCGAAAATCAGAAAAAAGCAGCATTGACTGAATTAAAAGGTCAGGTTTCTACACTATCATTAGATATTGCTGAACGTGTTTTACGTAGTCAGTTAGATGATAAAGCAAAACAACAGGATTTAGTGAACAGCCTGTTAAAAGATGTTGAATTAAACTAAGTTATAATTACACGTATAACTTACAACTAAAAGAATATGTCAGGTAAAGCAGGAGCTAGATACGCAAAATCGTTAATTGACCTTTCTACAGAGCAAAACGCTTTGGAGGAAATTAAAAACGATATGGTGTTATTTGAAAAGATTGTTGATGATAATAGTGAATTAGAAGCAATTCTTAAAAACCCAATTGTGCCTTTAGATAAAAAAGCAGGTATTTTAAATGATGTTTTTGGTAACAAAGTTCATGAAATTACGAATAGCTTTTTAAAGCTAGTGGTAAATAAAGGACGTTCTGCAATCTTGTTTGATACTGCTAAGCAATTTGTTGCACAATACAACCTTATTAAAGGAATTGTAACTGCAGAAGTAACATCTGCAATTGCGTTAACTGATGAAAGTAGAGCTGAAATAGTTAGCTTGGTTAAAAAGGAATTGGGCGCTAAAGAAGTTATTGTTAAGGAGAAAGTTGACGATAAACTAATTGGTGGCTTTATTTTAAAAGTAGACGATAAACAGTTTGATGCTAGCATTGCTAGTGGTTTAAGCAAACTGAAAAAAGAATTTGCACAAGGTGTAGCTTAATTGCTGAAAAAGCGAGCGAAGTAATACCAAACGCGAATACATAAACCCGATAGCAGCGAAAATCCTGTTTGTCATCCTGAGCTTGTCGAAGGACAAACAATTTGAAGCAATAGCGGGACTGAAATAACAAAAGAGTACAAGATTTATATTTTCAAAAAGAAATCAAAATAAAAATTATGGTAGAGGTAAGACCAGACGAAGTTTCGGCAATTATCAGACAACAATTGTCAGGCTTTAAATCGGAAGCTGAATTGGAAGAAGTTGGTACCGTTTTACAAGTGGGTGATGGTATTGCTCGTGTTTACGGTTTAACTAAAGTTCAAAGTGGTGAGCTAGTTGAATTTGCAAACGGGTTACAAGGTATCGTTTTAAACCTTGAAGAAGATAACGTGGGTGTGGTTCTATTAGGCCCATCAGACGAAATCAAAGAAGGTGATACTATTAAACGTACTAAAAAAATTGCCTCTATTAAAGTTGGTGAAGGTATGTTAGGTCGTGTTGTAAACACACTTGGCGAGCCTATCGACGGTAAAGGACCAATTTTAGGTGAGACTTATGAAATGCCTTTGGAGCGTAAAGCACCAGGTGTAATTTATCGTCAGCCAGTTACTGAGCCTTTACAAACCGGTATTAAAGCAATTGATGCAATGATTCCAATTGGTCGTGGTCAACGTGAGTTGGTTATTGGCGATCGTCAAATTGGTAAAACTGCGGTTTGTATCGATACTATTATCAATCAAAAAGAATTTTATGATGCAGGAAATCCTGTATTCTGTATATATGTTGCTTGCGGACAAAAAGCAAGTACAGTAGCAAACGTTGTACGTACGTTAGAAGAAAACGGTGCAATGCCTTATACTGTAGTTGTTGCTGCATCTGCTGCTGAACCTGCTCCATTGCAGTTTTATGCTCCATTTGCTGGTGCTGCAATTGGTGAGTTTTTCCGTGATACTGGTCGTCCAGCTTTAATTGTTTATGATGATTTATCTAAACAAGCTGTGGCTTACCGTGAGGTGTCGTTATTATTACGTCGTCCACCGGGTCGTGAGGCTTATCCAGGTGACGTGTTTTATTTGCACAGTCGTTTGTTAGAGCGTGCTGCAAAAATCAATCAGAATGATGAGATTGCAAAAAACATGAACGATTTACCAGAATCATTAAAAGGAATTGTAAAAGGTGGTGGTTCATTAACTGCTTTGCCAATTATCGAAACTCAAGCTGGTGACGTTTCTGCATATATCCCAACAAACGTAATTTCAATTACTGATGGTCAGATTTTCTTAGAGTCGAATTTATTTAACTCTGGTGTACGTCCGGCAATTAACGTAGGTATCTCGGTATCACGTGTAGGTGGTAATGCACAGATTAAATCAATGAAAAAAGTAGCTGGTACATTGAAATTAGATCAGGCTCAATACCGTGAGTTAGAGGCATTCTCTAAATTCGGTTCTGATTTAGATGCGGCTACTAAATCTGTTTTAGATAAAGGTGCTCGTAACGTAGAAATGTTAAAACAAGCTCAATTCTCTCCATTTACTGTTGAGAAACAAGTTGCGATTGTTTATTTAGGTACTAAAAACTTAATGCGTTCAGTTCCTGTAAACAAAGTAAAAGAATTTGAAGCTGAGTTTTTACAAGCACTAGAATTACGTCATCCAGAAGCCCTAGCTTCTTTAAAAGCTGGTAAATTAGATGATGCAGTTGAAGTGTTAGAAACTGTAGCAAAAGAGATTTCAAGTAAATATTAATTAGATAAGAAGTGGTAAGTCTTAAAATTTTAAGACTTACCACTTTATACTAAACAAGAATGGCTAATTTAAAAGAAGTAAGAATTCGTATATCATCGGTACAATCTACCCAGCAGATTACCAAAGCTATGAAAATGGTTTCGGCTGCGAAGTTAAAGCGTGCTACCAATGCTATTGTGGCTTTACGCCCTTATGCTACTAAATTGAAAGAGATTTTAGGAAATCTTTCTGCCAGTTTAGAAGGGACTTCATCTCCTTTTATTCAGGAACGTGAGCCAAATAAGGTATTAATTGTTGTGGTATCATCAAACCGTGGTTTAGCTGGTGCTTTTAACATGAATGTAATTAAAACTGCGAATATTTTAATTGCCGAAAAATATAGTGAACAACTTAAAAATGGCAATGTAAGTATTGTTGCTATTGGTAAAAAAGCACAAGATTTTTACGAAAAACGTAATTACAGAGTAGTTGGAAACAATAACGAAGTTTACTCGGCTTTAACTTTCGAAAATGTAACTAAAATTACAGATGCTATTATGGCTGGTTTTGAAAAGGGAGAGTTTGATAGAGTAGAGTTGGTTTATAATCGTTTTAAAAATGCTGCAGTGCAGATTTTAACTACAGAACAATTGTTGCCATTACCTAAAACAGAAACTAACGATACTGTTAAAGCATCAAATGTTGATTATATTTTAGAGCCAAATCAAGAAGAGATTGTAACTCAGTTGATTCCTAAATCAATTAAAACTCAATTATATAAAGCAGTATTAGATTCTCATGCTTCTGAACATGGTGCTCGTATGACATCAATGGATAAAGCAACAGAAAATGCTGGAGATTTAATTAAAGCCTTAAAATTAGCATATAACCAAGCTCGTCAGGCTGCAATTACAACAGAGTTGACAGAGATTGTGAGTGGTGCAGCGGCATTGAATGGATAAACACTAATTTGTCATTCTGAGCTTGTCGAAGGATCAAAAATATAAAAACCCTTATCTTAATTGATGGGGGTTTTTTGCTTTAAAACATTTCTAAGACTTATCTTTGATAAAAACAAAAACCAATGAAAAAACAGTTTATATTTTGGATGCTTAGCATTCTACCTATTTTATCATTTGCACAAGCACTAACACCAAGTAGAGACTATACCAATGCAGTTTTATGGCAACAGTACAGTGGCGAATATAGGGCGCTATCTTTTCAAGCGTACAACTTTGCCAGACTGTCTTTAAAAGAAGCTTTATGGAATCAGGCGAATACTAAACCGAATTGTGTAATTGTAGATGCAGACGAAACTATTTTGGATAATTCTGCTTTTCAAGGGCATGAGGTGAAAAATGGAGTGAGTTATGTGCAAAAGGACTGGACTCAATGGACTTCTTTAGCACAAGCCGATACAGTTCCTGGAGCTTTAGCATTTTTGAAATTTGCGGCTAGTAAGAATGTAGAAACTTTTTATGTAACCAATAGAGAAGCAGCCGATCATGATGGCACATTAAAGAATTTACAAAAATTTGGGTTTCCGTATGCTGATGAAGCACATTTGTTATTAAAAACTACTACTTCTGATAAAGAGCCACGCAGACAAAAAATACTTGAAAAATATAATGTTTTATTGTTATGTGGAGATAATTTGAGCGATTTTTCAAATGTATTTTACCGTGAAGGAAAAGATACAAAAGAGCAAGTTAATATGCTGCAAAACCTATTTGGAAGTCGTTTTATCGTATTGCCAAATCCTATGTACGGCGATTGGGAAAAACTCTTATACAAAGGGGATAAGTTGAACGAAGCAGACAAAGCAAAACAAAGATTTGAAAAGCTTAAAAGTTATTAAATTGTATGCTGATTTTAGCTAATTAATATTATTTTTGTAGCAGAAAATTTTAAAAGAAAAAACAATGGAACAATCTGAAGAAAGAGACCAAAGCATGAAATCTGCTAATCAAGTTTCGATATATAAATCATTACTAGTTGGAATTTTAATTGGTGTTGTAGGTGTTTTTGGACGCTTTGCTTTCGATTCAACTGCACTTTCAATTGCATGTTGGGTAATCCTATTAATTGGTACAATTTGGAGCTTTAAAGCAGTTTTTAAGATTTTAGACGCAAAATAAATAGGCTATTTTTATTGATATTAATCCTCTTTGGTAATAACTGAAGAGGATTTTTTATTTCGTATTATTTCTGTTACTCGTAAGAATTTAAGGTTACTTCTGCATCCTATTGGCATTAAGCAATACCGGCCGGTACAAATAAATTAAACAAATTTTAATGCTGAAATTGGTATGGGCGAACCATATCAATTGGCACTAGATTTTGACACCCTAAACAATTAGAAATAATGAAAAGATATTTATTTTGTGCCGCTATCATCATAGCTATGTTTGGCTGCAACTCGGAAAAAAAAGATTATGCAAGTTCTGAAAATGCAATGGTATTGTCTGATACTGTAGCCTCTGTTGACACAACTTCAATTGCAAAAATCATAAAGACTGCAGATATGCGGTTTCGCGTTAAAGACGTTCAACAAACAAAAGAACAGTTAAGCGCCACTATAAAAGCACAAGGTGGAGCAATTGCTGAATTTTCTATCGAAAGCTCCATTCAAGAAAGTGACAAAGTAAAATATAGTGTAGATTCCTTGAAAGAAATTACTTCTTATCGTAAAGAAGGATTTCTCATTGCAAAAATTCCTTCAGAAAAGTTAGATGATTTTACAAATACAGTAGCAAAAATGGCTGTGTTTGTTGATCATCAGGCAATGAAAATGGATGACCAAAGCATCGCCTATTTGGCAAATAAATTAAAAGCACAAAATAGAGTTGATGCGATGAATACCATCAATAAAACAGCAACTCGAAAAGGAAACAATGTAGAAACATCATTGTATATAAAAGACGATTATGTGGATAAGAAAATCGAAAATATGAATATCGATAATCGTGTAAAGTTTAGTACAATAACGCTTAATTTCTACCAAGATAATACGGTAAACACTTTAATTGTTGGTAACGATAATTTATACGATTACCGACCTGGTTTCTTTCAACGTTTAGGTTTAAATATTATTGATGGCTGGGTATACTTTAAAGAATTCTTGTTAGGCTTATCACGCTTGTGGGCAATTATTGCATTAGGGTTTGTCGTGTTTTTTGGAGTTAGATACTTGATGAGGAAGGGTAAAAGTTAATCAATTCAGTCGTTGCGAGAAACGAAGCAATTTCTTACTACTCATATTTTAACTTCGATGTATTATGTTTTTTATATTGATTCTCATCCTCTCTCCATATGTTTTAATACCATTACTTATGTCGTGGTTATTCAAAAAGAAAAGAGTTGTTGATAAGATGTTTACCTTTATTTTTACTACAATTTTCATATTAATTTATCCTTTCCTTTGGATGTGGATTGCAAATTATTTTAATCCAAAAGAACCTGGTTGTATAAATGGAGAGGTATTTTATATAATTTTCAATTTTATATTTCTCACACCAGTAACTAATTTAATCCAATTTCTGTTTAATACAGTATTGTTTAATAATACCATTACTATTTAAAAATTGATTACTTAACCCGTTTCTTATTATCCTTAACAAAAGCATCCCAACCAGAATAAGATTTACCAGTTTCAGCAGTGCTAATTCGTTGAAACGAATGACAAACGGCAACAGCCAAACCATCGGTAGCATCTAAAAATTCAGGAGTTTCTTTAAAACCCAACAACCGTTGCAACATGGCAGCAACTTGCTCTTTACTGGCTGTTCCTTTACCAGTGATAGATTGCTTAATTTTTCGAGGAGCATATTCAGTAACCATAATATTTCTCGACAAAGCAGCAGCCATTGCAATTCCCTGAGCTCTACCCAATTTTAACATCACCTGAATGTTTTTACCATAAAAAGGAGCTTCAATAGCTAAAACATCGGGTTTATATTCGTCAATTAAAGCAATTGTTTTTTCAAAAATGCGTTGAAGTTTTAAAAAGTGATCATCTAAATGGTTCATTTTTACAATGCCCATGCCAACCAACTCAATTTTATTTCCCTTTTCTAAAACAATACCGTAACCCATAATGGCTGTACCTGGGTCGATACCCATGATAACACGTTCCTTTTTTTCAACCAACATAAAACAATATTAAGCATATTTGCACAATCAAAAAGCAAAAATTTGACACCTCAATACAAAAAAATATTTTCCATCAGTATTAAAATCGCGATTGTAGTTTTTGCATTTTGGTTTATCTATGTAAAACTGATCGCTAATAACGATTTAAAGAAATTTATCTCGTTATTAAATGCAATGCCCAAATCTCAAATCTGGACAATACTTTCTATTGTTATTGCTTTAATGCTTATAAATTGGGGCTTAGAAGCTGTTAAATGGAAACGATTAATTAAACAAGTCGAACCAATTAGCATATGGCTGGCCATTGAATCAGTTTTTTGTGGATTAACTTGGGCAGTTTTTACACCAAACCGATTGGGAGAATACGGGGGCAGAGTATTTTTTCTTTCGCCCAAAAGAAGGATAGTTGGTGTAGTAGCTATGGCAGTGGGCAACATTGGGCAGTTAGTACTAACCAACTTTTTTGGCGCAATTGCCGTTTGCATTTTTATTTACAGATTTACTCCAATAGACCATCGCTTGTTTTTAGCAGTATGCGCTATTGCCATTGGCTTTTGCTTGTTTTTTATCGTTTTCTTCTTCAACATTAAGTGGTTAAATGGCATTTTATTATCCATGCGATTTACCAGAAAGTATAAAAAATTCTATTCCATTTTAGCTCGCTATAAAAAAGCAGAATTGCTTAAAATTTTACTCTTTTGTTTAGCTCGTTACTTAGTTTTCAGCACCCAATATTTTATCATGTTTTTGTGGCTTATTCCTGAACTTCGTTTTTTAGATGTCATGATGTTAGTCAGTATTTTATTTTTTGTTCAATCGTCATTACCCTCATTAGATTTACTAGATATCGGCATTAGAAGTGTTACAGCCTTATTTTTCTTTAAATATGTAACGCAACAAAATACAGCAGTTGTAGCATGTATTGCAAGTATTTGGCTCATCAATATTATAATTCCTGCTATATTAGGATCTTATTTCGTTTTTAAACTCAATTTCTTTGGAAGTAATCAGCGCACTTAGTTATTTTACCGTTTTTTTAACCCTAATTTATGTGTTCGTAGTTGGTACATTTATACGAGGTTGGGCAAAAATTATCCCGTATAAACGGAATGACAATGTTGCAAAAACAAAGGTTTCTATATTAATTGCCGCTCGTAATGAAGAAGATAAAATAAGTAAAACCATTGATGATCTCTTAGCTCAAGACTACGATAAAAATCTAGTCGAAATTATTGTAATAGATGACCATTCTACCGACAAAACTTCTCAGATTATAGCGTCTTATGCAAGTCAAGGTGTAAAATTGATACAACTTAATGAAGCAAATGCTTTAAACTCTTACAAGAAAAAGGCGATACAAACTGCTATAGGAGAAGCAACTGGAACCCTTATTATTACTACGGATGCAGATTGCAGAATGGGATCCAATTGGCTAAAGACCATTGTTAATTATTATGAAACTAATCATTATAAAATGATTTCTTCGCCTGTGGCTTATTTTGAAGAGAAAAGTTTTTTTGAAAGAATACAAACCCTAGAATTTTCATTTTTAATTGGTTTAGGTGCATCAACTATTGGCAACAATAATCCAAGTACATGTAATGGTGCAAACCTAGCTTATGAGCGAGAAGCATTTTTTGATGTTGGAGGCTTTAAAGGAATTGATGATTTAGCATCTGGAGATGATGAATTACTGCTGCATAAAATGGCCGCGATTTACGAAGGAAAAATAGGTTTCTTAAAGAATGAAGATGCTGTAGTTTACACCCATGCTAAACCAACATTAAGTGAGTTTATACAACAACGTAAACGTTGGGCATCAAAAAGTACTCGGTATAAAGATAAATTGGTTATTGTTTTGGGCATAAGTATTTGGCTATTTAACCTCAGTATTATTATAAATGCGCTATTGGCTATTATTTTTCCCACCTGGGAAAGTATATGGTTTCTACTTTTTCAATTAATTTGTAAAATTGGTATAGAATTGATTTTTTTGAACAGCATAACTTACTTCTTTAAACGGAAACAATTATTAGTTTTACTGCCAATAATGAATATCCTGCATATTATTTACTTCGTTTATATCGGTATTGCTGGTAACTTTGGTAAATACAATTGGAAAGACCGCATGGTTAAATAATTAAGATGAATAATAACAGTCCTTCGAAGAAAATATGGAATAGATTTAAGCGCAATAGACTAGCGTTTGGCGGATTGATATTTATTATTTTATTGATGGTGATGGGTATTTTAGGCTATTTAATTACGCCAGATCAAACGCCTTATGCCAACTCCATGCATTTGCAAATTACCAATAAAAAACCTGGTAGATCGTTCGATTTCTTAATCATTAGTAGAAACAACACTATAAAAAAGGTAAATCTTTTTGAGAAAATGCTGTATGGACAAGAAGCAAATTTTAAAAGTATTCCAATTACCTCTTATCGCAAAGTAGGGAATAAAGTATATGCTAGAGAATATATTGGTGATGATGAACAGGCCGAAGAAATTGCTTATCCTTTAGTTTCTGGTACAAATCGGTATACACAAACTTTTTATTTAGGTACAGATATTTACGGTCGAGATTTATTAAGTAGGTTAATTTTAGGTATTCGCGTTTCGCTTTCAGTAGGTTTAATGGCGGTATTAATCTCGCTATGTATTGGTGTAAGTTTAGGCGCAATTGCGGGTTATTTTGGTGGTAAAACCGATGCAAGTATCAGTTGGTTTATGAACGTAATTTGGTCATTACCTTCTTTATTACTCGTTATAGCTATTTCTTTTGCCTTAGGTAAAGGGTTCTGGCAAATATTTATTGCCGTTGGTTTATCAACTTGGGTAGATGTCGCACGTTTAGTTCGTGGGCAGGTAATGGCCTTAAAAGAAGTAGAATTTGTCGAAGCTGCCAAAGCGTTGGGTTTTTCTACAAGTCGCACCATTGCAAAACATATTTTACCCAATATTGCTGGACCAATTTTAGTAGTCGCATCAGCTAATTTCGCATCAGCCATTTTATTAGAAACTGGCTTAAGCTTTTTAGGTTTTGGTGCACAACCACCCATGCCAAGTTGGGGTACTATGATTAAAGAACATTACGGCTACATTATTATGGATGCCGCTTATTTAGCAATTTTACCAGGCTTGGCAATTATGCTTACGGTTTATGCGTTTAATTTATTAGCAATTGGTTTGAGAGATGCTTTTGATGTAAAAGGTCAAAATACTTCTGTTTAGAGTAAAGCCAATACATCTATCTAATGAATCTGTGTAATCTATTTTTTAACTTTGTATAGTGTTATTAAACTGCTACCATTTAGAATTAATTGAAGCCGGGTGCGATGAAGCTGGAAGAGGGTGCTTAGCCGGGCCAGTGTTTGCTGCTGCTGTTATTTTACGGAAAAATTTCTACTTAGAAGGACTAAATGATTCGAAACAATTAACACATGAGCAGCGTGACGAATTAAGGCCTATTATTGAAAGAGAAGCATTAGCTTGGGCTGTTGCATCAGTAGACCACGAAGAGATAGACAGAATTAATATATTAAATGCATCTTTTTTGGCCATGCATAGGGCGATAGAAAAACTAATGATTATTCCGCAGCATTTAGTTATTGATGGCAATAGGTTTAAGGCTTTTTCAGATATTCCACATTGTTGTATTGTAAAGGGCGATGGAAAATATCTTAATATTGCTGCAGCTTCAATTTTAGCAAAAACACATCGCGATGAATATATGGCGAACCTGCATTTAGAGTATCCAACATATAATTGGAAACAAAATAAAGGGTATCCAACCATTGAACATAGAAGAGCCGTAGTTGAAACTGGTTTGTCACCCTATCATCGTAAAACTTTTAATATAAGCGATCCTCAAATCAGTCTTTCTTTTGAAGCAATAGGATAATTCGTAAATTCATGGTGTGAAAGTACTCATTTTAACAAATCGTGTTCCATTTCCACCAAATAGCGGTTATCCGATTGTGGTGTATAATACCATAAAGGGCTTGCTTAACCTAAATGTAGAGGTTTCATTATTCAGTATAAATGCCTCAAAACACAAGGTGGATGTTGATGATATTTACGATCCAATTTTTGAGCGAATCAATTTTCATTCTTTTAATGTTGATACAGAAGTAAATATTTGGGGTGCTTTCTTCAATATTTTCTCTAATCAATCTTACAACGTTTCACGTTTTTACGATGATGATGCTGCTAAACTGTTAGAGAATGTTTTAAAAGAAAATGAATTCGATATTATTCAGTTTGAGGGATTGTTTGTTGTTCCTTACTTAGATCTTGTTAAAGAAAATAGCAAAGCAAAGCTGATTTATAGAGCGCACAACATAGAGTTTGATGTGTGGGAACGTTTGGCAGCTCGTGAGCAATTTACACCACGTAGAAAATATTTAGAATTTTTATCTCGTCGATTAAAGGTTTACGAAACAGAGCAGATTAATCGATTTCATCAAGTATTTGCGATAAGCGATTTCGATAGGCAAAATATATTACGTTTAGGTTGTCAAACACGGTTAGACGTTTTTCCAGTAGCGATAGATTTTGAAAAATACCAAGTAGATGTAAAGAAGACTAGTTTCCCGACTTTGTTTCATTTAGGAGCAATGGATTGGCGACCTAATAAAGAAGGATTGGAATGGTTCTTAGATGAAATTTGGCCAGATATTGAAAAATTAAGTGGCGAATTGCGTTTTTACATTGCTGGTAAGAACATGCAAAAGCAGTTTTTTGATTACGATTCGGATAATTTAATAGTTGAGGGTGAAGTTTTTGATGCGGTAGAGTTTATGAATTCTAAAGCTATCATGATTGTGCCTTTGTTATCGGGTAGTGGTATGCGTGTAAAGATTATTGAGGGCATGGCTATGCAAAAATGCATTATAGCTACTACTATGGCTGCAGAAGGCATTAAGTGCCAACATGGAAAAGACATCTTAATTGCTGATACTCCTGATGAATTTTACCGTTCTATTTTGCAATGCATTACTCAACCTAACCGCTGGAGAGAAATTGGTAAACAAGCTCGTAAAACCGCAGAACGAGACCATGATATTAATGGTAATGCAACGCGGATGCTAGAGATTTATACGGTTTTAGTGAATAGTTAGTCCATTTTACATTGTTCCATTTCTTTTTTGCATAGCTAGGTTTCCTTTTTACATAGTCAGGTTTCTTTTTGACAGAGCCAGGTTTCTTTTTGACAGAGCGAGATTTCTTTTTTACATGACTAGGTTTCCTTTTTACAGAGCTAGGTTTCCTTTTTACATAGCTAGTTTTCTTTTTTACAGAGCCAGGTTTCTTTTTTACATAGCTAGGTTTCCTTTTTACATAGCTTGTTTTCTTTTTTACAGAGCCAAGTTTCCTTTTTACATAGATAGGTTTCGTTTTTTAGCTATGCTTTACCTGCTATAGGCTTTTTGCTTTGTTAGTTAAACCCGATAGAAGTGAAAATCATTTTTGTGTTGCAAAACTTGCATTGAGCGTACATCCAAAGATTTCGCACTGCGATAGAAATGACGGCTGATGTTGTACAAAAATATTGGAACGGAAAGCGGGGCTGGACTTGCGATGAAATAATGCCTTTGTTTTTCGACTATTTAATGTCGTTTAAATTAACTTAACCTTAAAACATTGCGCTATTCTTAGTATTTTTACCCGCTAAGATTATATAATTACAATGAAGAATACCGCATTAACAGAAAAACACATATCGCTAGGTGCTAAAATGGTACCGTTTGCAGGTTACAATATGCCTGTACAATATCAGGGTATTAATGTAGAACATGCTACCGTTAGAAACGGGGTTGGTGTTTTTGATGTAAGTCATATGGGCGAATTTATCTTAAAGGGTGAAGGTGCTTTAGATTTAATTCAGCGAGTAACGAGTAATGATGCATCTAAATTATACGATGGTAAGGTGCAATATTCTTGCTTGCCAAACACTGATGGCGGTATTGTTGATGATTTATTGGTGTATCGTATTGACGAGAAAACATATATGTTGGTGGTTAATGCTTCGAACATTGAGAAGGATTGGAATTGGATACAAAAATACAATACTGGCAATGTAGAGATGCATAACATTTCTGATCAGACTTCACTTTTAGCAATACAAGGTCCTAAAGCCGCGGATGCTTTGCAAAGTTTAACAGACATTGATTTAGCATCGATGGAATATTATTCTTTCAAAAAGGGAACTTTTGCTGGTATTGAAAATGTGGTTGTTTCGGCAACGGGTTATACTGGTGCTGGTGGTTTTGAAATTTATTTTGAGAATACATATGCTGAGCAAATGTGGGATGCTGTTTTTGCTGCTGGTGCTGAATATGGAATTATGCCAATTGGTTTAGCGGCTCGTGATACGTTACGTTTGGAAATGGGTTTCTGTTTGTATGGAAATGATATTGACGATACGACATCGCCTATTGAGGCTGGTTTGGGATGGATTACCAAATTCACTAAGCCATTTACGAATTCGGAAGCGTTATTAGCTCAAAAAGAAGCTGGTGTTGAACGTAAATTAATTGGTTTTGAAATGATTGATCGAGGTATTCCACGTCATGATTACCCGATTGTGGATGCTGAAGGAAATGTGATTGGAAAAGTAACTTCGGGTACGCAGTCTCCATCTTTACAAAAGGCAATAGGCATGGGTTATGTGAAAAAGGAACTTGCTAAAGAGGGTACAGAAATCTTTATCGATATTAGAAATAGCAAGATCAAAGCTAAAGTAGTTAAGTTCCCATTTTATAAATAGTAATACGGGTTGAGGGTTGTGTGTTGAAGGTTTGGATGCATACAACTCGCAACTTATAAATAGTGTTGCAGATTTAGATCATAGACTTGCAATTCATACCTCTCACTTCACAATCCCAATATGTCTAGAACAATTGAAGTTTGCTTAACACCTGCTCTGCTACATTTATATGCTATTGAAAATAGTATAGTTGTGGTTATTGATATACTTAGAGCTACATCATCAATTACTTATGGGATAGATAATGGTGCAGAGACGATTATTCCGGTTTCGAATGTTGAAGATTGTTTGGCTTACGCTGATCGAGGGTTTTTATTAGCTGCGGAGCGTAATGGTGAGGTTGTTGAAGGGTATGATTTCGGAAATTCGCCTTTTTCTTACACTAAAGAAAAGGTTGCTGGCAAAACGGTTGTGCTAACTACTACTAATGGCACTAAGGCGATGCATATGGCGCATGAAAGGGCGCACCAAGTGGTGATTGGATCTTTTTTAAACATAACTGCTTTATGTGACTGGCTAAAAACACAGGATAAAAATGTGTTGTTGCTTTGTGCTGGTTGGAAAGATAATTTCAATTTAGAGGATACCTTATTTGCGGGCGCTGTTGTAAATGCTTTGCGCAATGATTTTAAACATAGCGATGATGCTTGCGTTGTGGCAGAGGACATGTATTTAATGGCTAAGGATGACTTGAGAACGTATTTGCATAAATCTTCTCACAGTCATAGATTGGCCGCCTTAAACATTGAAGAGGATGTACAGTTTTGCTTAAAGCTTGATGTGTGTAAAGCTATTCCTGTTTTAGAGGGAGACCGATTGGTGGCTTTGAACTATTAAGCGTGCATCAACTCCTGAAAACTTTCGCTGTTTTTAATTGCCCTTAACGCTTCTTCGTGTGCCAACCAATAAATGGTTTCTGCTTTTTTCATGTCGAATGTGCTAATTTCACCCATTCCTTTGGGCTCAATTAGTAAATCGCAAAATTTGGCTTTCCGCTCCATATCATGATTAATAGACATTATTCCTGCTCGCTGCATGAGGTGAGAAATCCTAACAATTTTATCGACTGGTTTTAGGTGATTGCAAGAAGAACCGATAATGTAATCGCAGTTATTTAGCAAAGGTTCTACTGGGAAATTGTTTAAGATTCCTCCATCCACAAACATTTGGTTCTCAATCATAATTGGTCTGAAAATGCCTGGTATGCAACTCGATGCTAATATTGCTCTGATTAAAGGCCCTTTTGTAAAGTATACTAAGTTGCCTTCGCTAAAATTTGTTGCGCAAATGGTTAAGGGAATCTTGAGATCTTCAATTTTATCGTGAGGAAAATATTCGCTTAAAACATCTCTTACGTTCTCGATATTAATTAAACCTAAAGAGCCTAATGCAGGGCGGATAAAGCGTAACAGTTTAGTCCGCATAAAGATGTTTAACCCTTCTTCTGGGTCGATACCTGCTGCGTAAAATGCACCAGCAATAGAGCCAGCGCTTGTACCACTTACATGACTAAATTTGATGCCTGCATTCATAAAGGCTTTTAAAATTCCTAAATGTGCAATGCCTCTAATGCCTCCACCAGATAATACAATGCCGATTTTCTTTTTGGGTTTTATTTGTTTCATTAGTTCATTGGTATCATTGGTTCATTGATTATCCTTCGACAAGCTCAGGATGACAGCAAACTGAGAATAACTGTTTATTGATTTTCTTTAGGCTTGTATTTTGCTTTGGTTAATATTTTTTGTGCATCTGTTTCGGCCATTAATTGTTGTAAAGTTATGGTCGGGTTTTCTGCCATGTACTTTCTTACAATTTGCCAGCCTAACCAAACTCCTAATTTTGGTGCTGATGATCTTTTCTCTCCTATGCCAGGCGTAAATGGTCCATCTGTTAAAAAGGTTTGTATTTTTTGATTATCACTTTGATATAATAAATCGTTCTCTAAAAAGAAACCCCAAATGTTGCCTTCGTAATTTTGACACCATGCTAACTGTTTCCCAGTATAGCCGATTTTAACTGTATCGGCTGTTGTTTCTGGTAAAACTTGATCCATGAAATATAGAATTTTACCATTGTGAATCATTTTTGCTAGCAAGGTCTGATCTTCATCACGTTCTGGAAATAATTCTTCTCTTGCATACACTTCAGTTACTCTTGGCACAATATACTGTGGTTCAAACCTTCTAGATTGATACATTGGAATACTTTGCACAATAGCACCGTAGAATTTACTGTTTCTGCCTAAAAACATATCTAAACCAATGCTCATATAATCATCACCGGTTGTAATTTGGTAGGCAAAGCCAGATAAATGAGCAATAAAATGAGGAACTTTTGCTTTTGGATAATAGTATTTGATGTACTTAAAACTTTGCGTTAACTCTTTCTCTATTGTTTTTAAATTAGGATAAACGCTATCTACCTCGTTATTTAAATCTGTATAAGCTTGGTCTTTGTATAAACCTGTTAACACTTCTTTTCCGGTTAAATTGGGGTTGCCCACCATTCTGTGTACAAAGTCATCGTAAAAGAAACCATATTTCTGCTGTAAAAAATTATTTGTCTGTTGTACATCTTTATTTTTGCCACGGTACAAATCTTGGTCAAATCGTTGTATTTTTATATCCAACTTAATGTTACTGATGTCTGGTCTTTTATCCTGCTTGCAAGAAAAAATTACCATTACACACAGAAAAAATAGATAAATTTGTGCGGAAGGCATCCGTTTTGAAAGATGTTTTACGTTATAACCCATGAATAACAAATATAACCACAAGTAACATGAAAAAAACAGTAACCGCAATACTATTCATTTTTTTTACATTGAATCTTTATGCTCAAGAGAATGCTGGCCCATATTATGGTTTTAGGCTTGGGTTAACTGCACATCCAAATTTTGGCTATATCAAAGCAGAAAATGGCAAAAGCAATGGGGTGAGTTTAGGATTCTCTTATGGTTTAATTGGTGATTTTAATTTTGCAGAGAATTATAGCTTTTCTACGGGTTTAACTATTACTACTATTAATGGTAAAAGCACAGAAATAAATGCTTTACCTTACCATGCTAGTGTTAGCAGTACTACACCTGTAAGTTATGATCTTAAGTATAAAATGCAGTATGTTGAAATTCCGTTAACTATTAAATTAAAGACCGGCAATTTTGGTAATATTCGTTGGTTTGGTCAGTTTGGTTTATCGAATGATATCAAGATAGGTGCTAAACAAGATGCGGAATCAAATGGAAAACAATTAGCAGATGATGTAAATTCATCAGATTGGACACGTTTTTATAGAGCTGGGCTAATTATTGGTGGTGGTGCTGAATTTAATATCAATGGTAAAACCAGCATCATGACAGGTCTTACATTAAATAATGGTTTTACTAATATTTCAACTGGAGAAAACAATATTCGTAATCATTATGTTGCTTTAAATTTAGGCGTATTCTTTTAATAAACTACTCTACTCAGATCATTTAATGAAAATAGCACTGGCACAACTTAATTATCACATTGGTAATTTTGAATATAATACACAACGAATAGTAAATCATATTGATTTGGCAAAAGCTAAAGGTGCAGATCTAGTGGTGTTTGCAGAATTGGCAATTTGCGGTTATCCGGCAAGAGATTTTTTAGAGTTTTCGGAGTTTATTTCACTTTGTGAAGAAGCTGCTCAGGAGATAGCCAAACATTGTGTTGATATTGCTTGTATTATTGGTTTGCCCATTAAAAATGAAATTTTAGAGGGTAAAGATTTATATAATGCTGCTTATTTTATTGAAAATGGGAAAGTAAAAACCATTACAAAAAAGGCATTGTTACCTACTTATGATGTGTTTGATGAATACCGTTATTTTGAACCAAATACTCAGTTTGAATGTGTAGAGTTTAAAGGAAAAAAGATTGCATTAACCATTTGCGAAGATCTTTGGAACATTAATGATAACCCATTGTATATTTCTTGTCCAATGGATGAATTGATAAAAGAATCGCCTGATGTGATGATTAATATTGCCGCATCTCCGTTTAATTATCGCCATGATGAAGATCGAATTCAGGTATTAGCAGATAACGCCAAAAAGTATAATTTACCTTTGTTTTATGTCAACCAAGTTGGAGCACAAACGGAGATAATTTTTGATGGTGGTTCGTTAGTTTTTGATGAAACAGGGAAAGTAAAAGCAGAAATGAAATATTTTGAAGAAGATCTTCAAGTATTTGATTTGGATGAAATACAACATGTTGCTACGAAATACCCTCAACCAGAAAGGGCAAGTGATATAAGCCAAATTCATGATGCGCTGATCATGGGGATTCAAGATTATTTTAAGAAATCTGGATTTAGTAAAGCGGTTTTAGGTCTTTCAGGCGGAATAGATTCGGCCATTGTTTGTGCATTAGCTTGTCGTGCTTTAGGTGCAGAAAATGTAATGGCGGTGTTAATGCCTTCTAAATATTCATCAGATCATTCTATAAAAGACGCCTTAGATCTAGTGAATGCTATTGGCTGTAAGCATGAAATTATAGAGATAAAAGAAGCCGCTACTGCTTTTGATAGTATGCTAGCTAAGCCATTTGCAGGTCTGGAACCTAACTTAACCGAAGAGAACATTCAGGCTCGTTGTCGCGGAATCGTATTAATGGCAATGTCTAACAAGTTTGGTTATATTTTACTTAATACCTCCAATAAAAGTGAGTGCGCAGTTGGTTACGGCACTTTGTATGGAGATATGTGTGGTGCAATTGGTGTAATAGGCGATGTATATAAAACGCAGATTTTTGAATTGGCACGTTACATTAATAAAGACGGAGAAATTATACCAGAAAATACAATTGTAAAACCACCTTCAGCCGAATTAAGACCAGACCAAAAGGATTCAGATTCGTTACCAGATTATGGAATTCTTGATCAGATTTTGTTTCAACATATCGAATTGCAAAAGGGCTCAAAAGCTATTGTAGTGCAAGGGTTTGATGAAGCATTAGTACAACGTGTTCTTAAAATGGTAAATCTAGCCGAGTTTAAACGCTATCAAACACCACCAATTTTAAGAGTCTCTCCTAAAGCGTTTGGCATGGGCCGAAGAATGCCTATTGTTGGAAAGTATATGGTTTAGTTTTAGGCCTTAAGGTTAAAAATTGTTTTCTAAAGAGGCTGGCTTAATTATTTTCTTTTTTAAGGATTGGATAAATAAGAGAGCTATGCCTACCATGATAGAAACATCGGCTAAATTGAAAATGCCAGTTCTGAAAATCCCAAAATCTAGGTGAAGGAAGTCTGTAACGGAACCGAATAAAATGCGATCATACACATTGCCTATTCCTCCTCCTATTAAAAAGCATAGACCGATTTGAACTCCTGTAGATAATTTGTTTTTACTGAGTAGATAGAATAAGCCATAGCCTAATACCAAAACCGGTAAAATACTCAATAAAATAAATCGAACTGCTTCGGGTAAATTGTTTCCAGCACTTAAAAAAGCACCCGTATTCTCTACTTTAGTTAATATAAAATGATTTTTAATGATGCTGATATTTTCATCGTAATCAATTTTTTGTCTTACAATGCTTTTAGAAACTTGATCGCAGCCAATATTTAAAGCAACTATTGCCAAAACTAAAATCAATCTTATTGTTTCTTTCTTTTGCATCTTTATCTGATAAAACTTATTTTTTTATCCATTTGTTGTAAGGAATAATTAACGCCAACACTACTGCTAAAACTGAGAATAATTGTGCTAGTATATCACCACTATTAACGTAAGTTGTTATTGAATCGTTTAAATTGATATCGGCTTTTAAAGCGGTTCTTGTCCACCATTTAGATTGTTTAACCACATCACCACGTTGATTAATAAAAGCAGAAATACCAGTGTTTGCAGAGCGAACTACCCATCTACGTGTTTCAATAGCTCTTAATTTTGCATATAATAGGTGTTGATCTTTGCCTGAAGTATTTCCCCACCAGCCATCATTTGTAATTACAGCGATAAATTGTGCTCCATTTTTTACAGATTCTCCAACCCAACTACCCCAGATAGATTCGTAGCAAATTACTGGCGCAACACCTACACCATTCTGAGAATAGAATACATCTGGTTTTTCTTGCCAGCCCCAGCCAGAAGAACTTCCGCCCAAGGTTTCGAAAACTGGAGCAAGAAAGGCTAATGTTTCAGGGAAAGGCATTTTTTCTACCCCAGGAACTAATTTAGATTTGTGATAGAATGCTACTTCTGCAGAGTTTTCTACTTGCAAAGCAGCATTATAGCTATCGTAAAAACCACCATTTGGATTAACCTGAGCGGAAACTGTTTCTTTACTGTTATAAAACTTTCTGGTTTCAACTCCAGTAATTAAAGTCCCATTTTTATATTTATTCAAAAATTGCTGTGCTTGTAAAAAAACTGGATTGGCTCTAATTTTATCTTCATTTTCATAAAGTGCCAATGCTGTTTCAGGCCAGATAAAATATTCTGTATTTGATTGAGCTACAGAATCTGAAAGACGTTTTAAAATATCAAATTGTGTCTGAACAGAAATAGTCGTGAATTTTTGATAGGGATCTATATTGGGTTGTACAGCTACCACATTTACTGGAACAGATTTTTCTTTATAGCTAAAATAAGTGTATAAGGAAAATCCGATAGGTAACGCAATTACCAATGCAAAGCTTAAAGTTGATTTTAACTTTGAATCATTATTTTTCCAAGCTTTGTAAGCCTCAAAAGCTAAAATATTACTTAACAAAATCCAAAAAGAACCACCATACACGCCTGTATATTCGTACCATTGTGCTAATTGATGCATGCCTGCAAACCCGTTCCCTAAAGTCATCCATGGGAAAGCTAAATCCCAACTTTGGTGTAGATATTCCATAGCAATATAAAAGGAAATCAATCCCAAATACGCGATTTTGGTGTTTACTTTTGTTGATAACTGATAATACAACCAAAATGCAAAAGTCATTAACAACGCCCCTAAGCCATATGGAATAAGTGATACCAATAAGGAAACTACAGCACCTATAAAACCTGTATTTGAAGCACTTATGGCATTATAAACCCAATAAATACTAGCAGTATTCCAAACTAAAAAGGTTAATCCCGCGGTTAAGAAAACGCGTTTACCTGTCTTTTTTAGTTTTTGATCGATAGTATGATTTAATGCTATAAATAGTGGCACTAAACCAATTAGCAATAAAGGAGCTAGCCAAAGGTGTGGTGGCCATGCTAGCCACAATATAAATGCGCTTAATAAGGCTAGTAGATAGTTCTTTTTGGTCATTTTATTATATGTCGGTCGTCACGCTGAATTTATTTCAGCATCTTTTATGCTATTATTTTCTTACAAGATAGACCCTGAAATAAATTCAGGGTGACGGTTAGCTTCTATAAACTATCTAAAATAGCTGATTTTTTACTTTCGTATTCTTCTCGGGTGATTAGCTGTTTATCGTAAAGCGTTTTCAGTTTTCTCAACTTCAATGTAGTTTCATCTTCTGGTTCTTCAAGTTGAACTTGAGGAATTACAATTGCTTCTTCAATTTCTATTGGAGTTTCGAATGTACTTTGAACAACAGGTGGTACATTAATAGCAGAAGCCGAAGCACGATTTTCTTCTAATTTCTGTTGTCTAGTTAATTCTTTAAACGCTTCTAATTGTTCATTTGCGGCTTGATGTAATTTTCTAGCCTGTATTTTAGGAATAAACTCCGTTACAATATTTTCACCATGCTGCGGTACGCAAATAAATTTAGAACCAAAAAATTCTTCTTTAAAAGAAACTTCTTTGATGTTTTTCCAAGAAATATCTTTGAAATTCATGGTTAAGCCTAAATTTCCAGGCTCACAATAAAAAATACGTTTATTGCTAATCGCAATACTATCTGGCAGCAAGTTTACTGCTGGTTTCTTTTGTACAGCTAAGTATAGAATTTCTTCACCACTGGTTAGTAAATCATTTAATTTTCCAATTACTTTTTCTACTGCTTTTGGATCTTGTTCGTCACTTAAAAATCTATCTATTGAAATCATTATTTTTCTTGTTTGTATTTGTCTTTATTCTTTACTGCTTTTTCCTTTTCTGGTTTCCCAGCAACACAAATTACGAATTCTCCTTTTAATATATTGTTTTCGAAATGTGATTTTATTTCTAAAACTGTACCACGAACGGTTTCTTCGTAAATTTTTGTCAATTCTCTACTAACAGATGCTTGTCTATCTTCTCCTAAAAACTCTGTAAATTCTTCTAAAGTTTTTAATAATCGATGCGGACTTTCATAAAAGATCATCGTCCGTTCTTCATCTGCCAATAATTTTAAACGCGTTTGTCTTCCTTTTTTAACAGGAATAAATCCCTCAAAAACAAACTGATCACTTGGTAAACCAGAATTAACTAAGGCGGGAACAAAAGCTGTCGCCCCTGGTAAGCAATTTACTTCTATCTCGTTTTTTAATGCTTCTCTTACTAAGAAAAACCCAGGATCAGAAATTGCTGGAGTGCCTGCATCAGATACTAATGCTACATTTTTACCTTCTTTTAAAAATTTAATAATTTCTGAGGTTGCTTTATGCTCGTTGTGTTGATGATGAGAATATGCCTTTTTATCGATACCAAAATGTTTCAACATCGGTGCACTTGTACGCGTATCTTCAGCCAAAATTACATCCGCTTCTTTTAAAATACGGATAGCTCTAAAGGTCATATCCTCTAAATTGCCAATCGGCGTAGGTACGAGATATAGTTTTCCATCCATTTAGATGTGAGATTTTAGATATGAGATTTGAGAACTGCTAACTGAGAACTGAAAACTCTTGCTATCTTTGTGAAAAAATAAAATAATGCTGCAAGTTAACTATATCCGCGAAAATAGAGAGAAAGTTTTAGAGCGCTTAAATGTGCGTAATTTCAAACAACCCGAATTGGTAGATCAAATCATTTCCATAGATGAAGAACGTCGCCAAACTCAAACTTCGTTAGATAACCTTTCGGCAGAAGCTAATGCAGCCGCCAAACAAATTGGCGAATTGATGCGTAATGGCAAAAAAGAAGAAGCAGAAGTCATAAAAGCTCAAACTGCTTCTCAAAAAGAAAGTATCAAAACGCTTGGTGAAAAACTAACAGAATTAGAGCAAAATCAATTTAATCTGCTTGTTCAATTGCCAAATTTACCTTACCATTTGGTTAAAACAGGCACAACGCCAGAAGAAAATGAAGTGGTTTTGGTACATGGTGAGCCTGCAAAATTGCCTGCAAATGCAAAACCACATTGGGAGTTGACGGCTAAATATGATATTATTGATTTTGAACTTGGTGTAAAAATTACGGGTGCGGGTTTTCCTGTTTATAAAGGAAAAGGAGCTCGTTTACAACGTGCTTTGATTAATTTTTTCTTGGATGAAGCAGTTGCAACTGGCTATAAAGAAATGCAAGTGCCACATATGGTAAATGCTGCTTCTGGTTTCGGTACTGGTCAGTTACCAGATAAAGAAGGACAAATGTATCACTCAACAGTTGATGATTTGTATTTAATACCAACTGCAGAAGTTCCAGTAACTAACTTATACCGTGATGTAATTTTAAAGGAAGAAGATTTACCAATAAAAAATACTGCTTATACTCCTTGCTTTAGAAGAGAAGCGGGTTCTTATGGTTCACATGTACGTGGTTTAAATCGCTTACATCAATTTGATAAAGTAGAATTGGTACAGGTTACTCACCCTGATAAATCTTACGAGACACTTGAAGAAATGAGTACTTATGTGCAATCACTTCTACAAAAATTAGGATTACATTACCGTGTATTGCGTTTATGTGGTGGCGATATGGGTTTTGGTTCAGCAATGACATACGATATGGAAACATGGAGTGCGTCACAAGAACGTTGGTTAGAAGTTTCTTCAGTCTCAAATGTAGAGACTTTTCAAAGTAATCGTTCAAAAATACGTTTTAAAGGAAAAGAAGGTAAAACTCAATTAGTGCATACCTTAAATGGAAGTGCTTTGGCTTTACCTCGAATAGTAGCCTCAATTTTAGAAAACTATCAGACAGAAAAAGGTATAGTTATTCCTGAAGTATTAAGAAAATATACAGGATTTGATATTATTGATTAGTAGAAGCCACAGATTTACAGATTTTAAGAGTATAAAATAATTGTTAATCTGTGGCAAAAAATAAAAACCTTACAAAACGAAAAAGCCCCCGATATATAATCAGGGGCTTTTTCTTTATATAGGATTGTGTACGTTCTTATAAAATTAAAATCAACAATAAAATAATGATAATAATTGCACCAACTGAAAGGTAAACACCACCAGACAAAGCACGAGCTTTATCTTTCATTTCTCTCAATTCTTTACGTAATTCTTTTTTCTCAACTCTGGTTAAATTAGATTTATCCATTTTACGGATTTCTTCAACTCTGTTTACAATTTTTTCAAATTGAACCTTTTGTTCAGCAGTCATTTCTGTTTTTGGTTCTTTTTTATCAGCTGCCGAAACAGTGTTGGTGCTAATTCCCAATGTGAAAATTAGTACGAGAGAGTAAATAAATTTTTTCATGTGATTTTGATTTTAAAGGTTAATTAATGGTAAGATAACAAAAAACCTACCAATATGTTTGGTAGGTCTTAAAAACGTAATTTAATTTAACTAAATAGCTATTTAATTTCAAAAACTGCGTTCACAGTAAAATTTAGCTTTATTTTTTTGAAATCGATTTCTTGGGCAGGTGCAGCAGCATCGGCCATCTCGGCTTTCATCATGTAGTTTCTGTATACAGGTTGTATCACATTGTCTCCACCATCTTGTATTTCTAGTACACCGCCTAACTTTTCACCAAGAGCGGTAACCATATAATTTGCTTTGTCTCTAGCAGCCAATAATGCTTTTATTTTAAGGTCTTTTTTTAGTGTTTCCATTTTGCTATAATCATAACTCTCAATGTTAGTGCTTGCAATTCCTTTTACATCTATAGCACTCATAATTTCATTGAATTTATTTAGATCACTTACTTTTAAACGGTATTGTTTGCTCGCTAAGAAATCAGGATTTTTCTTTTTCTCTGTAGCATAATTGTAGCTTGATACATTGTTAATCATCAAATCTTCCTTTGCAATTCCTGCTTTTAAAACTGCATTATACAACTGATTTTCTAACTCTGTAATTTCTACTCTTTTTTTACTGTTATTGTCTTTCAAATACTCTTTTAAAGAAATGCCGATGTAAATAATATCTGGTGTAACTTCTGTTTCTGCCGAACCACTTACGTTAATCTTTTTTCTTAAATCTACTTGTTGAGCCATGGCACTTACACTAAATAAGGCTACAAAGGCTAGTGCTATTAATTTTTTCATGTTATGATATTTAAATTTGTGTGTTATACCAATCAGATGTAAAAATCGTACCAATTCCACAGACTTAATTTTATTTTTAATTTCTAACTGCATAAAATGCACATCATCAGAAGTTTAAAAACATGTATATATTTTGTTTTTCAGAGATAAGTACCCGATAAATAGGGGGCTAGCTAAAATGAAGTATGATGAGATTAAACTTATTTATCTACTTGGTACACAAAATTTAATTTAACAGGTTCTCCGTAATAGGCCACTTCTAATTCTCCAATTTTTTTAGCGCCTAATTTTTCTGTAGCCTTTTGCGAACGGAAATTTGTTTCACCTATGTGCAAGATTATTTTATCTACAAATTGAAAGGCGTAGTCAAACATTAAGTTTTTTAAAGCTTTATTATGGCCTTTGCCCCAATAATCTCGTCCAATAAAAGTATAACCAACAGCCACAGAATTGTTTTCTTCATCTAATTCGTAATACCTAGAGCTGCCAACAATTTTTCCAGTTTCTTTCTCATACACTAAAAAAGCACCTTTAGATTCCATTGCGCCTTTAAAGAAATTTTGAAACACTTCTCTTTGGTAACGATTTTTATTAGGATGTTGTTCCCAAATTAGTGGATCTGAAGCTACTGCATATAGCTTTTCAAAATCTTCATCTTGCAAAGGAACAATCTTTATCAGATCATTTTCAAGTGTAGGTTGTAAATTAAATTCCATTAGATATTATTTGCTAAGTTTTTTGATTGGCTTTAATAGCAACTTTTTAAACTCAACTTCAGAACCTTCTGCTTGTAATGCAATCTGACCTTTATCAACTGTGCAATTTGTTCCTTCATTAACTAAAACTCCATTTACCCAAACTTTTACCGAATTTTTAAAACACTCAATCACCATCGTATTCCATTCTCCCAAAGGTTTTTCACTTCCATCCGTTAGGTTTTTAATTCTGCGTAATTTATTTCCATTCACGCCCCAATTTTCCTTCGGTCCACGACGAGCTTCCATATCAGGGACAGTTATATCTTCCTCAATGCACCAAAAATCTCCAGCATCTTGATGTTGCATTTGAACTTCTAAAGATTTTGGAAACATACCATACAATGCTCTCGGCGTGGAAGCATGAATTAATACACCACAATTCCCAGGTTTTCCTGCAAAACGATATTCAACTTCTAAACGATAATCTTGATAAATAGCATCTGTAATTAAGTGACCGCGTGGATCACCAAGACTAACCAACATTCCATTCCTTACAATAAAAGCATCTGGAGTTTTTGGATCTTTATCTTTAGCTGGTACATCTGCGTGCCAACCGTTTAAAGTTTTCCCATCAAAAAGGCTTTTTTGTTGAGCAAAAGCAGGAGATAAAGATAATCCAGTTATGATAAAAATAAGGATGAGCTTGAATTTTTGCATGTTTTTTTTAGGTTTTATCTTCTCAAATATAATCATCTAAATTAAAAAAGCCATTTAGCTTCTAAACTAAATGGCTTTGTATAAAATGAGTTTTTAAGTTACTTAATCTTCTACAGTTTCATTATTTATTCCCACTTCATCTTTAACTTCTTCTTTAAAATAACGTTTTTGGAAGATTAAAATGGAAATCACACCAACTGAAATTGCAGCATCTGCTAAATTAAATACTGGTCTGAAGAACTCAAATGATTCGTTGCCCCATATAGGAAACCAAGAAGGAAATGTTCCTTTAACAATTGGAAAATAAAGCATATCTACTACTCTTCCATGGAAAAGGGTTTCATACTTATAAATGACGCCATAAAATACTGAATCGATAATATTACCTAATGCTCCAGCAAAAATCAAGGCAACATTTAATATTAAACCACGATGATATTTGCGTTTAATTAAATAATGCAAGCCATATCCAATTCCAATCACAGCAAGCACTCTAAATAGGGATAAAGCCAGCTTGCCAAATTCGCCACCGAACTCTAATCCAAATGCCATACCATTATTCTCGGTAAAGTGGATAATAAACCAGTCACCAATAATTTTAAATTCCTGACCTAAAAACATGTGTGTTTTAATCCAAGTTTTTAAAACCTGATCGGCAATTAGAACCAGAAAAATAAGTAGTAAGGGTTTTGTATAGCCTTTCATTAACCTTGTTTCAATTTAGCTTCCATGCTCAACGTAGCATGAGGTACAGCACGTAAGCGTTCTTTTTGTATTAACTTTCCAGTTTCTCTACAGATACCGTACGTTTTATTTTCAATGCGCACTAAAGCAGCCTCTAAATTATCAATAAACTTTTTTTGACGAGCAGCTAATTGATTGATTTGCTCCTTTTCTAAAGTTGCAGATCCATCTTCTAGTGTTTTATAAGCGCCAGAAGTATCTTCGGTTCCGTGCGAGTTCGGGTTACTTAACGACGAGGTTAGTGAAAGGAACTCTTCCCTTGAACTTTTTAATTTTCCTTGGATTAGCTCTTTAAACTCTTGTAATTCGCTATCAGAATAGCGGGTTTTCTCAGTTTTTTCCATATTATTTTATTGTTTTGCAATCGAAATTTGTAGTTCAACATCTTCGATTACTATTTTGTTTCCATTATCTATGCTTTCTGACAAAATTAGGTCATTAGCTAATATTTCTGCGCAAATGTAGGCTTTGTTTTGCATTACTGCATCTGCTAGCATATTATCGTGTTGTAAATTTACCGTAATGCGATCTGTAACCTCAAAATTTAACTCCTTTCTAAGGTTTTGAATACGATTAATTAACTCACGTGATAATCCTTCTTGTTTCAGCTCGGTTGTAATACTCACATCTAAAGCAACAGTTAAATTGCCTAAGTTAGTTACTTGCCAACCTGGGATGTCCTCCGCAATAATTTCAACGTCACTTAAAGCAATCACATAATTTGTGTTAGGGATTGAGATAGAACCTTCTTTTTCAAATTTCGCTAAATCTTCTTGCGAGATGTTTTGAATTGCATCGGCTACTAATTTCATGTCCTTACCAACTTTTGCACCCAATGCTTTAAAGTTTGGTTTTACTTTTTTCTTTATAAAACCAGTGGTGTCTTTTATGAAATCAATTTCTTTGATGTTGGTTTCTGATAAGATTAAATCCTTAACCAATTCAACTTTTACTTGAAAATTATCGTCTAAAATTGGTATTAAAACTTTCGCCAATGGCTGACGAACATTGATGCCCATTTTCTTACGTAGCGACAAAACCATTGAAGAAATGTTTTGCGCCAATTCCATACGCTCATTTAAATCATAGTCGATTAATGCTTCATCAACTTCGTTCCAAATGGTTAAGTGAACAGATTTTGCGGTATGAACTTCAGGATTTGCCTCTGTTAATCTAATGTATAACCAATCTGCAAAGAAAGGAGCAACTGGGCTCATGATTTGAGAAATGGTCATTAAACAAGTAAACAAAGTTTCGTAAGCAGCTTTTTTATCTTCCGTCATTTCACCTTTCCAGAAACGACGACGAGATAGACGGATATACCAGTTACTTAAGTGTTCATCCACAAAAGCTTGGATAGCTCTAGCTGCTTTTGTTGGCTCATAAGCTTCGTAACTTTCATCAACTTCTTTAATTAATGTTTGCAATAAAGATAAAATCCAACGGTCTAATTCACTTCTTTGAGCAATTGGAGTTTGGTTTTCTAAGTCAATTTCAAACTTGTCGATGTTTGCGTAAAGCGCAAAGAAAGAATAAGTGTTGTAAAGCGTTCCGAAGAATTTACGACGAACTTCATCCAATCCATCAAGGCTAAACTTTAAGTTATCCCATGGTGATGCATTTGAAATCATGTACCAACGTGTAGCATCGGCGCTATAAGTATCAATTGTGCTGAAAGGGTCAACAGCATTGCCTAAACGTTTAGACATTTTGTTGCCGTTTTTATCTAACACCAATCCGTTAGAAACAACATTTTTATAGGCAACACCTAGGTTGTTTACATGTTTGTTGATGGCTTTAATTTCATCACTGCTTTCGCTTAACATTACAGCAATTGCGTGTAAAGTAAAGAACCAACCACGAGTTTGATCAACACCTTCTGCTATAAAATCTGCTGGGTAAGCATTTTCAAATTCTTCCTTATTCTCAAAAGGGAAGTGCCATTGTGCATAAGGCATAGCACCGCTATCAAACCAAACATCAATAAGGTCTAGTTCGCGAGTCATTTTTTCGCCTTTGGTTGAGGTTAAAATCACATCATCAACATAAGGACGGTGCATGTCTTTTAATTCAAAACCAGCAGGCATAAAACCAGCATCAATAGATTTTTGGATTTCTGCATTCAGTTCTGCTATAGAACCAATGCATTTTTCTTCCAAACCATCCGCTGTGCGCCAAATTGGTAATGGTGTACCCCAATAACGAGAACGAGATAAATTCCAGTCGACCAAGTTTTCTAACCAGTTACCAAAACGGCCCGTTCCAGTTGCCTCAGGTTTCCAATTGATGGTTTTATTTAGTTCTACCATTTTCTCCTTGACAGCTGTAGTTTTGATAAACCAACTATCTAATGGATAATATAAAACTGGTTTGTCTGTACGCCAGCAATGCGGATAAGTGTGAACGTATTTCTCTACCTTAAAGGCTTTGTTTTCTTCTTTTAATTGGATGGCTAATTCTACATCAACAGATTTTTCTGGAGCATCTCCATCTGCATAATATTCATTTTTAACGTATTTGCCACCATAATTACCGCCTAATGATGCGATGAATTTTCCCTGTAAATCTACCAAGGGAACAGCGTTACCTTTATCATCTAACACCAACATCGGTGGAACTTCTGGCGTTGCCAATTTTGCTACTCTAGCATCATCTGCACCAAAAGTAGGAGCAGTGTGAACAATACCAGTTCCATCTTCCGTAGTTACGAAATCTCCGGCAATTACTCTAAAAGCATTTTCTGGATTTTGGTAAGGTAAAGCATAAGGCAATAATTGTTCGTATTTAATGCCAACTAAAGCTTCACCTTTACATTCTGCTAAGATTTGGTAAGGGATTTTCTTGTCTTCAGATTTGTAGTTGGTGAAATCTTCATCAGCTTCTGCTAAAAAGTACTTACCAGCAAACTGTTTGCCCACTAAAGCTTTTGCCAAGATTACTTGGATTGGCTCAAACGTATATTGGTTAAAAGTTTTAACTAAAACATAGTCGATTTTTGGTCCAACAGTTAAAGCAGTGTTACTTGGTAAAGTCCAAGGTGTGGTTGTCCAGGCAAGGAAATAATCCTCCCCCGACCCCTCCGAAAGAGGGGAGTTAAAAGCCTTAGCCAGAGTATTAGCTCCCTCTCCTTTGGAGAGGGCTGGGGTGAGGACTTTAAACTGCGCAACTATCGTAGTATCACTTACATCACGGTAAGTTCCAGGTTGGTTTAATTCGTGTGAGCTTAATCCTGTTCCTGCAGCAGGCGAGTAAGGTTGTACGGTATATCCTTTGTATAAATATCCTTTTTCGTAGAACGATTTTAGTATCCACCAAAGGGTTTCGATATATTCATTGTGGTAAGTAACGTATGGATTTTGTAAATCAACCCAATAACCCATCTTTTCGGTTAGGTCGTTCCAAACGTCTGTATAACGCATTACCTCTTCTTTACAAGCAGAATTGTATTCTTCTACTGAAATTTTCTTGCCGATATCGTCTTTCGTAATGCCTAATTTTTTTTCAACAGCAAGTTCAATTGGTAAACCATGCGTATCCCATCCGCCTTTGCGTTTAACTTGGTAACCTTTAAGGGTTTTGTACCGACAAAAAATATCTTTAATAGCACGAGCCATTACGTGGTGAATACCAGGCATTCCGTTTGCAGAAGGTGGTCCTTCGTAAAAAGTGAAAGGCTTAGCTTTTGAACGAGTTGAAATGCTTTTTTCAAATATCATTTCTTCTTTCCAAAACTTAAGTATTTCTTCTCCTATTTTAGCTAGTTCTAAAGTTTTAAATTCCCTATACATCAATCAAGTATCTCCAAAAATTAAAGGATGCAAAGTTAAGGTTTTAGAATGAATTTTGGTAGTTTTGAAGTCAATTTGTTTTATGGAAAAAAGACTAAAAACTGGACTAATATTTATGGTAGCTGCAGTGGTATTAATGCCTGCTGCAATTTTGCTTAAAAACAGCAATGAAACATTAACTGTGGTGCTGCTAATTTTTACGATGTTATTAGAACTTATTGGTTTAATCTTTGTTATAATGAGCATGTTAAGAAGGAAAAAAATCTAAAAGCTCAGGTTATGATAAAGGTGTTAAAATTAAGAAAGGGTGTTATTGCAATTATTTTAGGAATAATTGCGCTTATTGTTGCTCAAATTATGAGTAGTAAGCACATTGAAAATAGCAATGTTGTTTTAGCAATTTCTGGAGTTCTTTTAATTGTAGGATCTTTAGTTCTTTTATATCCGATTTTATTTGCCAAAAAAGTAGATAATGAAGGAGAGGTAGTTGAACTAAAACCTGTTGAAAAAGAACCTTTAGAAGGAGAGAATGTGGTTTAACTATAAACAGAATTTTTCCAGTCTTCTGCTGTCATTTCAAATTTAATTTCTCCTTTTCCATGTGTTCCAATTATCTTCCAGCCTGCTTTTTTATAGAATTGCTCGGCTCTGGTATTTGGTGAAGTTCCAAGCCAAACATTAATAGTTGTTTGACTGAAATACCAATCTAACATCATATCATGAAGTTTTCTTCCAATGCCCTGTCTTTCAAATTCAGGAGCTAAAAACAATGCCCAAATATTGTTTTCTTTCAGATCGACTATTGAAAAACCTACAATTTTAGCATTGATTTCACATACCCAACCTTTGCCACGATTTAAGATATAGTCTTCTACATCTTTATCGGGAACTAAATTGGGATCTGATAGAACATTTTCTTTAACCGAATTTCTAACAAATTGGATCTGTTTAATGTCTAGTATGGTGGCTTCCCTAAAAATCATTCTATAATTAATGATCAATCTTTTCTTCGTTCCTCGCCGCTTCATCTGCTGGTATTAGTTTGCGAGCCTTTTTAGCATCTAACCACAACATTAATGCTGGCAATAAAGTTAAATTGAACACTAAAGCCACAATTAAGGTGATCGAAAGTAATAATCCTAAAACTACAGTGCCGCCAAACGTAGATGCAGTGAAAATACCAAATCCAAAAAATAAGATTAGAGCAATATGAGTCATACTCACTCCAGTTTCTCTAATCGTATCTGAAACTACTTTTGTAACACTATAATTTGTTAGTGTTAATTCTTGCTGATAGCGTGTTAAAAAGTAAATCGTTTGATCAGATGCTAAACCAAAGGCGATGGTAAAAATTAAAATTGTTGATGGCTTAAGTGGAATATGGAAATACCCCATCAATCCTGCTGTAATTACCAAAGGAACAATATTTGGCAATAAAGAAATGAACATTATGCCTAAACTTTTAAATTGAGCTAAACGCAAAAGCGAGATTAAAACAATAGCTAATCCGATACTTTCGAATAAATGTTTTAACAAATAATCTGTTCCTTTCGAAAAAATAATACTCGATCCAGTTAACTCGACATTATAACGTTTTGGTGATAAAATAGAATCAATTCTAGGCTTAAGTTCTAGTAAAACTGCATCTAATCTTTTTGAACCAATATCAGCCATTTGAAAACTTACACGAGCAGTTTGCTTATCCTTATCTACAAAATTGGTGAGCATATTTCCATTTCCTTTGCCAGAGTTGGCTGCGTAGGCTAAAATGAAATTCTTTTCAATATCCGTCGGTAAACGATAAAATGCAGAATCACCATTGTAAAAAGCTTGAGAAGCATATTTTAATCCAGTGTTTAAAGAAATAGAACGTGAAAATTCTGGATACAAAGCAATCATCCGCTCCATTTTATCAATTTTATTTAGCGTTGAGATACTTAAAATTCCGTTTTTCTTTTTGGTGTCGACGCTAATTTCCAAGGGTAAAATTCCTTCAAAATTCTTTTCAAAAAACTTTAAATCAGTTAAGATTTGTGAGCTTTTGGGCAAATCATCCACTACATATCCATTAATATTTATTCTATAAATTCCAATAAAAGATAAAGCTGTTAAAATAAGTGTTATGACATAAATTAATACACTTTTTTGCTGAACTAATACATCTGTTTTTGCTAATAAATGATCTAAAAAATTAGGGATATGTTTAGCATTTGCTTTTCCTTTTGGTATTGGTAAATAGCTGAAAATTATTGGAATTAAGCATAAACACATTAACCAAGTAAACATCACATTTAGTGCTGCCACACTTCCAAATTGCATTAGTAACTCGCTACCAGTAAAATATAAAACACCAAAACCAATAGCTGCGGTTACATTCGCAATTAATGTGGTAACTGCAATTCTTTCAATAGTAATAGCTAAGGCTTTTTGCTTATCGCCATGCTTTTTAAGTTCGTTATGGTATTTATTTAGCAGTAAAATACTATTTGGAATGCCGATGATTACAATGAGAGGCGGAATTAAACCTGTTAAAATAGTAATCTCATAACCAAATAGCACTAAAGTGCCAATGCTCCATATTACACCCATAATTACCACCAAAATGGGGAAGAATACGGCGTAAAAACTCCGGAAGAAAATCAATAATATTAATGCAGAAACTAGAATGGACAAGCCTAAGAAAAGTACGAATTCATTGGAGACTAATTTACTTGTTGCTGTTCTAATAAATGGCAATCCAGATAAATGAACTTGTATGTTTGTGCTTTTTTCAAATGCCTGTGCTTTTGCTTCGATTTCTTTTAATATCGGGTTTCTGTTAACAGAGTTTAATATTTTAGGATCAAAAGTGATGGCCATTAATGTAGCGTTACTTTCTTTGTTAAATAGTAATCCACTATAAAAAGGCATTCCTTGTATCTTGTTTTTTAACGAATCCATTTCAGTATCCGTTTTAACTAAACCATTTGGAATTGGACTAACCACAAATTTTTGATTAACGGTATCTTTTTGTAATTCAAACAGCTTTCCTATAGATAAAACACCCTTTATTCCTTTTAATTTTTGGATTTCATCTGATAATTGTATCCACTTATTGTAGTTTTCCTTTTTGTAAATACCTGGGCTTTGAACTCCAAGAACCATTACACTTCCATCTTCTCCGAAAGTCTTTTTAAACGCGTTATACTTAATAAAAACCGAATCTGTTAATGGTAAAATTTTGCTGCCAGCGTAAGAAAGTTTTAAATTTCGAGCATGCCAAGCCATAAAAATGGTTGCAACAATAAAAAAAAGGATAATAAGAATTCGGTTTTGAAGTATAGCTCTGGAGAGTTTAGCCCACATAATCAACTGCGTTTTAAAAAAGTAAAGAAAGTATAAAAATGGCTTAAAGCAAAATCTACACCGATATTTCGTTTTAGTTTAACATAAAAAATGGGGTATTGTTTTGTATTGAAATACATCATCCCATAATTTTGATGTATTTTAGCGTTATCATGAAAAGGTTTTTAAAGAGTTTTTGGTATGCGTTAAAAGGTTTAGCATATGCTTTTAAAACTCAACTAAATTTTAAAATTCATTGCTTTTCTGGAGTTTTTGTAATTGCATTAGGATTATACCTCAATCTATCGATTACAGAATGGTTATGGATCATTTTGGCAATTGCTTTGGTTCTAATTGTGGAATTAATTAATACAGCAATTGAGGTTTTGGTAGATTTAGTTTCGCCACAGCAACATCCAAAAGCCGGAGCGATTAAAGATATTTCCGCAGCTGCTGTTTTAGTTTCAGCTTTGCTTGCTTTAGGTATCGGATTACTTATTTTTGTCCCAAAGTTGATTTAGTAAATGCTGCACAAAACACGTGGAATTGTTTTAAAAACTACTTTGTATAGCGAGAGTAGCGTAATTGTTCAAGTTTTCACGGACAAGTTTGGCATACAATCGTACCTAATTAATGGCGTAAAAAAGGCAAAAGCAAAAATACCAATGAATGTTTTGCAGCCTTTACATCTATTGGATTTGGTAGTATATCATAAAATGAATACACAAATTCAACGTGTAGCCGAAGCTCGACCATCGCCAGTTTTTCGCTCTATTCCTTATCATGTAATCAAAAATACAATTGTTCAATTTATAAATGAAGTACTCTATAAAAGCATCCGACAGCAAAATACGGATGAAAACCTTTTCGACTTTATTTATAATGCGATAATTTGGTTTGATGAAACTGATGAACCGAGTATAAATTTTCATTTAGCTTTTTTGCTTAAGCTGTCTCGATTTTTAGGTTTTGCTCCACATGTTCAAACTCGTAACGATCAAAAATATTTCGATTTGCAAGAAGGTGATTTTACTTCTATACCTCCAATTCATCCTAATTTTATTCATAAAACTGAGGCCGATTACTTTTTATTGTTATTTACTACGCCATTTGAAAGATTAAATGAAATAAAAATTGATAATAAAATTAGACGACTAATTTTAGATAAAATATTGGTTTACTATACGTTACATACAGCTTCTTTTGGGCAAATTAAATCTCATCAAATATTAGAAGATGTGCTTTCTTAAAAAAAGTAAAATTATTTTTGCAAAACAGTTAGAAGACACTATATTTGCAATCCCAAAACGAAGGAACGCTTTTTAAGTTTTGAAGTAAAGGGATAATAAAAGGGAGCTTAGCTCAGCTGGTTCAGAGCATCCCGATTTTATATCGGGAGGGGCGGAAAGCAAACTAAGCAACTTTTAAACAGCGGGAAATTAGCTCAGCTGGTTCAGAGCACCTCGTTTACACCGAGGGGGTCGGGGGTTCGAACCCCTCATTTCCCACGAAAGCCTTAGAGAATTCTAAGGCTTTTTTTATGTTTAAAATTTTATCTTTAAGCATGTTCTACCTTTATATTTTATATTCCCAAACTCGAGATCGATATTATGTTGGCTCTACCAATGATTTAGGTGATAGATTAAAAACACATAATTCAAATCATCCAGGTTTTACTGGTCATACAGGTGATTGGTTTGTTGCTTATCAAGAAGTTTTTTCAATTAGAGAAGATGCATACGCAAGAGAAAGAGCAATTAAAAAATGGAAAAGCAGAAAAATGATTGAAAAGTTAATCGGCTCAACATCCCACTCTAAGATCGAATTATAACTCCTTTTTTATTTTAAAAGCATATATTTAGTAAAAAATCCTTTCATACTCATGGATAGTGCTCGCAAAAGAAGAATTGTTTCTCTTATTATTATCGTGGTAATCGCAATAGTTATTGCCAAAGCTTGCAATTTTAATATTGGAGATATATTTCCAGGTAGTTCCTAAACTATCTTTTAGCTAAAAAATGTTAACCCTTAGTTAATATCTGCACCTGATTCTGATTTTCTTTTTCTATTTTTAAATCCATGAACTTTAAACTAGGGATAGCATGGTTATTACTACTATTTAGTCTTAAATCAGTTGCACAACAAAAGCACGAAACCTATACACAAAAATTAGAAGGCACAAAACTTTCATTTGATATGCAAGCCATACCAGGTGGAAATTTTTTAATGGGCAGTAAAAATGGCAATGCCGATGAAAAACCAATCCATAAAGTAAAACTCGATCCCTTCTGGATGAGTAAAGTAGAAGTAACTTGGGATATTTTTGAACCCTTTCTCTACAAAGATTACGAAGTAAATAATACAGCATCTGTTTCTGCGCAAGTTGACGCCGTTACCCGCCCAACAAAGCCGTATTTAGATATGACCTTTGGGATGGGAAAGCAAAATCATCCGGCATTGGCAATGACTCAATATAATGCGATTCAGTTTTGTAAATGGTTATACGCTAGAACAGGAGTTTTCTATCGTTTACCAACTGAAGCAGAATGGGAATATGCTTGTAAAGCAGGAAATAATGAAGATTATTACTTTGGCAACGACAGCAAAAAATTAAACGAATATGCATGGTTTAGTTCAAATAGTGAAAAGAAAACGCATGAAGTCGGCTTAAAAAAACCAAATGCTTGGGGTTTATATGATATGCTTGGAAACGTTGCAGAATGGACATACGATGAATACAAATCTGATTTTTATGCGAGTTCTGGTCAAACAGAAGTTAAAAATCCAGTTGCACTAGCTGATAAATTATATCCGTTAGTTATTCGTGGGGGTTCTTATGAAGACGATGCAAAAGCACTTCGCTCTGCGGCAAGAAGAGCCTCTGATCCAGTTTGGAAGCAAATTGACCCCCAAATACCTAAAAGTAATTGGTGGTTTCCAGAAGCACCTTTTATTGGTATACGCTTAGTGCGACCAGTTAACACTCCCACAAAAGAAGAAATTGACGCTTATTATAATCGACCTCCAATAGCAGATTACTAATCAATATACACACCGATAAAACCAAAACTAATGAACGACAACAACAAAACACAAAACGAACGTAGAGAATTTTTAAAAGCCTCTGCACTTGTAGCTGGCGGCGTAATGATGGGCGGCTATTCTTGGGCTGGCATGCCTTCTTCTAACGATGATACTATTAAAATTGCTTTAATAGGTTGCGGAGACAGAGGAACAGGAGCTGCTTTTCAGGCTTTAAGTACTAAGTTTAATTTAAAATTGGTAGCAATGGCTGATGCTTTTCAAGATCGCCTTGATAATAGTTATAAGGCTATTTCCACTAAATTTGGAGCAAAAGTTGATGTGCCTAAAGAGCGTCAGTTTGTAGGTTTTGATGGCTATAAACAAGCTATTGCGTTGGCAGACGTAGTGTTATTGGTTACACCTCCAGGCTTCAGACCAATTCATTTCGAAGAAGCTGTTAAACAAGGGAAACATGTTTTTATGGAGAAACCTGTAGCGGTAGATTCTCCAGGGATTAGAAGAGTTTTGGCTGCGGCTGAATTAGCAAAACAGAAAAAATTAAACGTAGTGGTAGGCTTACAGCGCAGATATCAAACTAATTATAGAGAGGTTTTAAAGCGAATTGAAGATGGTAAAATAGGAGATATTGTTTCTGGACAGGTATATTGGAATAGTGGTGGCGTTTGGGTAAAACCACGTACAGCAAATCAAACTGAAATGGAATATCAAATGCGAAACTGGTATTACTTTAATTGGTTATGTGGAGATCACATTGTAGAACAACATGTACACAACATAGATATCGCCAATTGGGTAAAAAATGCATATCCAGTTTCTATTCAGGGTACTGGAAGTAGGGCTTGGAGAACTGGTAAAAATTATGGAGAAATTTATGATAACCATGCGGTAGAACTTACTTATGCAGATGGATCCGTAATTTATAGTCAATGTCGACATTTTGAAGGAACAAATAACCGCGTTGATGAAAGTTTTCAAGGTACAAAAGGGAAGGTTTATCTTTCGGCCAATAATTCTGGAATTTTATCGAAGCACAATGGCAATGAAATCTATAATCATGATAGAAAAGGAAATGCAAATCCTTACCAAACAGAACACGATGAATTATTTGCTGCAATTACTAACAACGAATATAAATTTTGGGATGCAGAACGGGCGGCTAAAAGTTGTTTCACAGCCATAGTTGGTCGTTATGCAACATATTCTGGAGAAGTTATTAAATGGGACGATGCTTTGAAAGCAGAAAATAGCCTTTTTCCAGAACAATTGAGTTGGGATGCTAAACCAAGAGTTTTACCAGATGCGAACGGACTTTATCCAGTAGCCATGCCAGGTAAAACCAAAGTGTTAGGTTAATCTTAAAACTTAATGCAATCACATTTAAAATACTTTTTAGGAATATCCTTTATTTTTCTTTTCGCAGCAAATCGTTTGCCTTTGCGTGAATTTAAAATGAGTGGTTTTGCACAAGGAACAAGTTATTCTATTAGCTATTTTGCTGCCGATAGCCTCGTTTCTCAAATGCAAGTAGATAGTATTTTAAATGTGATTGATTTATCAATGTCGCTATACAAACCAAATTCAGCCATCAATAAATTCAATACTTCTGAAACAGGAATAAAACTTGATTCTCATTTTGAAAAAGTAGTAAAGCGATCGTTTGATATTTATAAAGATAGCAATGGCATATTCGATATTACTGTTGCACCTTTAGTTCAGTATTGGGGTTTTGGGCCTAAATCATTAACAGAAAAACCAAATACGCAAACCATCGAAAGTCTAATGCAATGTGTTGGCATGGATAAACTTAAGCTCACAGAAAATTATTTGTCCAAAAAGAAATCCTGCATCAACATAGATTTAAACGGCATTGCACAAGGGTATTCGGTAGATGTGGTAGCAGATTTTATGCTTACCAAAGGGATTAAAATATTTGTCGTAGAAATTGGTGGAGAACTACGTGTAAAAGGACCTAAACCAGATGGCAAAACAATGCGTATTGGTATTGAAGGACCAAGTGAAACTCCAAATGCAGAGCCAAGTATTAAACACATCATGTCGTTTACAGAAGGAGCAGTAACTACATCAGGTAATTACCGTAAATATTTAACTAACGGATCAAAAAAAATCTCTCATTTAATTAATCCCAAAACAGGGTATCCGTTAGCCAATGAAATGATAAGCGCAACAGTTTTTGCTCCAGATGCAATTACCGCCGATGGTTACGATAATGTGCTTATGGGAATGACGGTAAAGGAAGCCTTAACTTTTGTTGAAGCACATGAAAATTTAGAAGCCTACCTCATTTATAAAAAATCAGATGGTAAAATAGCCGACACGCTCACGAATGGTTTTAAAAAGATGATTATCAATTAAATGTTATTTAATGTTAATTTCGTAATCATTACATCTCAATTTTCTATTTTTAAACGGTATGATATTTATAGAGAATGAACACTTAAAAGTATCTTTTGCAGCAAAGGGCGCAGAGTTACAAAGCATTTTAGGCACAGATAGTTTAACCGAATATATGTGGAGTGGCGACGCCAATTATTGGGGGAAGTTTAGTCCTGTTTTATTTCCGATAGTTGGTGCATTAAAAAATAATTCTTATCAATTTGAAGGTAAAACATACGAGTTATCACGACATGGATTTGCTCGAGATATGGAATTTGAATACCATCACATCAACGAACAAGAAATTCTTTTTACACTCTCGCATAGCGAAGAAACCTTAAAAATTTATCCTTTCGAGTTTACATTAAGTTTGCGCTATAAACTTTCTCGTGCAAGTTTATCTTGTACGTATGAAGTGGCCAATCCTGCAGAGAAAGATTTGCTATTTTCTATTGGTGGACATCCAGCGTTTGCTGTTCCTTTAAATAAGCAAGGTACATACACAGACTACTTTTTGCAGTTTAACAAGGACTCGGAATTAACCTATTATCACATTGTGGATAATTTAATTTCAGACAAAAAATCTGTGTTAGAACTAGATGAAGGTAAACTTACTTTACAGCACAAGTTGTTTTACGAGGATGCTTTAGTTTTTAAAAATTTAAAGAGCGATTGTATTTCTATCTTAAACACTAAGAATTACAATGGCTTAGAATTCACCTTTAAAGATTTTCCATACTTTGGGATTTGGGCTGCAAAAGATGCAGATTTTGTTTGCTTAGAACCTTGGTGTGGCATCGCCGATGGTGTAAACCATAACCAGCAATTAAAAGATAAAGAAGGCATAGTTACGTTAGCTCCAAAACAAGATTGGCAAAGAACTTGGCAAGTAACTTTCTTTTAAATTAAACTATTCCTCTAATGGATTCGAGAAGAGATTTTATAAAAAAAGCAGCCTTATTATCAGGTACATTTGGTTTTCCCAACGTAATTCCAATGTCTATACAAAAGGCAATGGCTATTAATGCCGAACCTGGCAGTACATTTTACGATGCAGAGCATATCGTTTTTTTAATGCAAGAAAACCGTTCATTCGATCACATGTTTGGTAAAATGAAAGGAGTGCGTGGCTTTAATGATCCAAGAGCAAAAACACTACCTAATCAAAACAAAGTGTGGTTGCAAAGCGACGAAAAAGGAAAAACATATGCGCCATTTCATGTAGATATTAACAAAACAAAAATTACCTGGCAAGGTGGTTTAGCGCACTCGTGGCCAGATCAAGTTGCTGCACGGAATAAAGGCAAATATGATAAATGGGTGCCTGTAAAATCGCTAATGACTTTAGGGTATTATAAGCGAGAAGATATTCCTTTTTATTATGCAATGGCTGATGCGTTTACCATTTGCGATCATCATTTTTGCTCTTCATTAACAGGTACAACGCCAAACAGACTCTTCTTTTGGACGGGCACAATTAGACCAGAACAAAATGCAAATTCTATTGCTGCGGTTAATAATTCTCAAGCAGAATCTCGAGATAACTCCTATGTAGATTGGCAGACTTTTCCCGAAATATTAGAGGACAATGGTGTTTCTTGGAAAGTTTACCAAAATGAAATATGGACAAGTAACCTACCAGAAGGCGAAATAGATGATTGGTTAGGGAATTATGGCGATAATCCTTTGGAGTATGTTACTCGTCATCATGTAAAACTATCGGCTTATTTCCGTAAAAATGGAGATAAAACGAGCCATCCAGCATTAACAGTAGATGAAGTTTTAGCGAAATACAGTCAGCTCTCGCAACGCGAAAAAAACTTAATTGATAAAGCATTTACCACAAATATTGATAATCCTGATTATTTACAACTAGCACCTTTTACGTTTACAAACGATGAGGGTAAAACAGAAACGTTGAACATTCCGAAGGAAGATATTTTTGAGCAGTTTAGAAAAGATGTTGATACTGGAAAACTACCAACTGTTTCATGGTTAGTAGCTCCACAACGGTTTTCAGATCATACTAGTTCGCCATTGTATGGAACGTGGTATGTTTCGGAAGCGATAGATATTTTAACTAAAAATCCAGAAGTCTGGAAGAAAACTATTTTCATTTTAACCTACGATGAGAATGATGGTTACTTTGATCATTTACCGCCTTTTGTACCACCAAAACCTGAAGATTTTTCTACCGGGAAAGTAAGTGAGGGTTTAGAAACTTGGGCAGATTATGAGTTTAAAAAAGATAGTCCGATAGGTTTGGGTTACCGTGTACCGATGATGGTTGCCTCACCATGGAGTAAAGGTGGTTATGTAAATTCGCAGGTTTTTGATCATACTTCTTCCTTGATGTTTTTAGAAAACTTTTTAAGCCATAAAACCGGAAAGAAAATTAAAAGCGATACTATTAGTCCTTGGCGTAGGGCGATTTGTGGAGATTTAACATCGATATTTAGACCTTATGCTGGTGAGCAAATTAATACTCCAGCAAGGCTGAAAAGAGAAAAAGTAATAGGCGATATTCAGAGTGCAAAATCTAAACCCGCTCAAGTCACTCCAACAGCATTGGCAAAAGAAGAGATTGATAAAATAAATTCGTTACCGCCATTTCATAAAGATGCGTCTGAATTTGCACCTGTACAAGAAAAAGGAATTAAACCTGCCTGTGCATTACCTTATCAATTACAGGTTGATTCACTTATTAATGTAAATAGTATTGAGCTAGATTTTACATCGCTTAAAACGTCGTTTGGTCAGAAATTAGAAAATGTGGGCGCTCCATTTACTGTTTACACGCCAAGTACCTACAAAAAAGAAGCTGGCAAAACTTGGAATTATGCGGTAAATGCAGGTGGTTGGGTAAGAGATAGCTGGAAGATTGAAGATTTTGAAAATGAAATTTATAATCTTGTTGTAAATGGCCCTAATGGATTTTTTAGACACTTTAAAGGTGATAAGAATGATCCACTTTTAAGTTTAGATTGTACTTATGAGCAAAGTGGGGTGCTAAAAAAAGCGACAGGAAATATTCAGCTTTTGTTAGAGAATATAGAAATGTCGGCTTTGCAAATTCAAATTACAGATGATGTTTATCAAGCAAATACTAAAACTATAACGATGTCTGCTAATAGTAAAAAAATAGTAACCTTAAATCTGCAAAAGAGTAAGGGTTGGTATGATTTTAAAGTTGAGGTAAAGGGTAAAACTAACTTCAACAAACATTATGCAGGTCATGTAGAAACAGGAGAAGATTCTATAACAGATCCTTTCATGGGTGGGATGTTGTAAACCGGGTTTCTTTTTTTAGCTCGCCGTCGCTAGGACTCGTACTAGTTTCTTTTTACAAGACTAGATTTCTTTTAACGGGGATGTGAATTTCTGATAAAGCACTAACTTTGCATGATGCAACCTATAATACGACCAATTAAGTCAAGCGATGATGCTGCGTTAAGCAAACTTATTAAAAGTGTTTTAACAGAATTTAAAGCGAATAAACCTGGTACTGCTTACTTTGATGAAAGTACAAACCATTTATCAGTTGTGTTTGAAAACCCTAAATCAGTTTATTGGGTGATTGAAGAAAATGGAGCAGTAATTGGTGGTGGTGGCATTTTTCCGACAGAAAACTTACCAGAAGGAACGTGCGAATTAGTGAAACTTTATTTATATCCAACTGCTAGAGGAAGAGGGTTGGGCAAAGCCGTTATGGATAAATGTTTTACATCTGCCAAAGAATTAGGTTACGAGAATGTTTATTTAGAATCTATGCCCGAGTTAAATCAGGCGGTAAGTATGTACGAGCGAATGGGCTTTGAAAAATTATGTAGTTCGTTAGGTAATTCGGGGCACTTTGGTTGTGATATTTGGATGGTGAAGAAATTGTAATTTTTTTAACCACCTGAGACATCTTAGAAAAAAGCCAAGGTGAACTTATTCAGTAATGAAGTGGAATTTTTGCTCTTCATTCCCGTGAAAATGGAAATCATAATGCGTAAAAAATCTGTTATCGCATTACGATTCCCAATCAAGTTGGGAATGACGGAAAGTTTCTTAGATGAACTTAGGTTTCTTAGGTGGTAAAATACTACTCCAATAACAAATCATCTTCCTCATCGCCTAGGCTCAATTGGATATTGTCATTCCCAGAAATACCTTCGATAGAACCGCGAATATGCGCTGCATTTAACAATACTTTTTCCAGTTGTTTTTCTCTGCTTTTCCATAAACGTTCCATGGCATCGCGTTCTCGCTGAATAGATAATTTCATGCTCATAAAACCTTCACGAATAGCTTTCCATTGTTCAGAAAACTCATTTCCGTTTAGGTAATCGTAGAGCATGTGCATTTTATCGCCTTTATTTTCTTGCGTTTTGGTAGCGCCGAATAATTTTACAATTCCGTCTCTTAAAATGTAAGAAACTGCTTTAACTTCATCGAACGAGCAAATCCATACCCCATCTTTTTCTCCGAAACAATCCATCCCCTTTGGGTAACATTGAGTAACAATTACAGCCACATCTACGCCCATGCTGCGCATATCTTTTTTCAATTTCTCAATCCATTCCATCGAAAAATCTTTAGTGCGTTTGCTTTCGTAAATAATTTTACCACATTCTTGTCCGAATTGGTTACGCACATTATGTATGCAATCGGCCCCACGAACACCCTTGCCAACTTCCTCAATTAAATCAAATGGAAACGTATTTCGAAGCAATTCTTCCAAAATTAATTCTTGTACCTCTCCTTGCAATTGCATAGAACCCTGCTCAGCTTTGCGCTTCATTTCTTCCGCCAGTTTCTTTTGGTCGTCTAATTGTTTTTCTAATTCTTTTACGCGAAGCTGATGCTCGGTATCTTTCAAATTATTTTTCTCTAATTCTTGCTTGCGTACTTGGGCAACCAATTCTTCACGTTGTTCTTGCAACTTACGTTGGATACTTAATTCCAATTCGGCTTCGCGATTTTTGATCTCTTGCTCTTTCTTTAAAAATTCAATTTCCTTACCACGAGCTAACTTTAATTTTTCTTCATTTTCTTTGTTTGCATCATCTAACATTTTTAATTTATTCTCAAAATCTGCACTAATGGTTTTACGTAAATTTTCTGCCATCGATGTTTGCAAAGCAGCTTTTTCTTGGGCTAATTTTTGTTCAAAAGCCAGTTCTTGTTGTTTTTTTTGCGTGTTATATAATTCTTCTTGTTGTTTTTTTTGAATTTCAAATGCTTGAGATTTTTTCAAGAACTCTTCCTCTTTTTGCTTTTTGTAGCTTAACATTTCTTGCCTCATTCCTTGTTTAAGGTCTTCGGTAATTGCTGCTTCAAGCGGAAAAATATGATTGCAACTAGGGCATTTAATTTCTGTAGACATTTGTATGATTTTATTAATGCTAAATTTTAGGCGAACTCAAAAATACGGAAATTATGGATAGGTTTTTACAGCCGAATGTCTATTTTTGGTTTCAACAACACCCAAATGTTCAGATCAATAATTAACGCGTATAAAACCTCTTTTTCTGGATTAAGTAGAGAAACTTGGCTGTTAAGCTGTGTAATTTTGCTGAATCGCTGTGGATATATGGCGGTGCCTTTTATGGGATTGTATGTTACGCAAGCATTACATCGCCCTGCATCTGATGCCGGTATTATTATTTCTTTATTTGGATTAGGTTCTATTTTAGGTGCAACAGCTGGTGGTAAACTAACCGACATGTTTGGTTTTAGGCCTGTTCAAATTTTTTCTTCTTTAATTGGTGGTGTCCTTTTCTTGGTGTTTTCTCAAGTGAGTCATTTTAATACGTTATGTGTTTTAGCGGTATTAATTAGCTTTTTTTACGATGCTTTTCGTCCTGCAAATTTTACTGCAATTGCGGCTTATGCTGCAGAAGGACAAGAAACTCGTTCGTATTCTTTAAATCGTTTGGCAACAAATGTGGGCTGGGCAGTAGGGGTAAGTATGGGCGGAATTATTGCCTCTTTTAATTATCAATTGTTATTTATTGTAGATGGGAAGGTAAGTATTTTAGTTGCTTTAGCTATTTTTATTTCTTTACCCGCTGTTAAGGGTTTTAGAAAAGCAACGATTGAAAAAATGAAGGGTATTATAGTACGCAAGCCTTGGCAGGATCCATTGTTTGTGAAATTTATTTTGCTTACTACAGTTTTTGCAACTTGTTTCTTTTTAATGTTTAGAGTAGTGCCTGTGTTTTTTAAAGAAGTTTGGCATTTAGATGAGGCGCTAATCGGATTAATATTAGGTGTAAACGGAGTAATTATTGCACTTCTTGAAATGATCATGATTAGTAAAATTGAAAACAAACGTCCGGCGGTTTTTTACATTGTCATAGGTGTTTTAATTGTAGGTCTTTCTTTTGCGGTGTTACTATTGCCTAAATTTTTGCCCGTAGTTGTTGCTTTGCTAAGTGTAATTTGTTTCACCTTTGGTGAGATGTTTGCCATCCCGTTCATCAACACTTTTGTAATTAAACGAAGTAACGAATTTAACCGTGGACAGTATGCTGCGGGGTATACTGTGGGTTGGTCTATTGCACAAGTAATTGGCCCAACTGGTGGATTTTATTTAGCAGAAAAACTAGGTTATAATTCACTTTGGGTAGGTATTACCATCTTGCTTTTACTCTGCGCTTATGGGTATAGTGCCTTGAATTATAAGGAAGAATAAAAATTAATTTCTTAAAACAATTCTTCTATTTATTTGTTAATATTACCATATGAAGAAACGGATACACATTTTAGAAGATGATAAAGATATAGGTTACATCATCGAGTTTTTATTGAAAGATGAGGGATACGATTTACAGCTTTCCTCTACATTTAAAGAAATGAAAAAGAAGTTGAAGGATTCAATTCCTGATCTTTTCATTTTAGATGTTATGCTTCCAGATGGAAATGGTATTGAAATTTGTCACGATTTAAAGAATGATATTTTCACTAAACATATTCCCGTTATTGTAATGTCAGCCAATATTAGAAGCAAGCAAATGAGTGAAATGGCTGCGCCAGATGATTACATTAGTAAGCCATTTGATTTAGACGATATTGAAAATAGAATTAAAAGATTACTAGATAAAAAAGCAGTGTCATAAGCTTTTGAAGAGATGAACCAGATTTAAAAGTCTGTGTTCATCTTTTTATTTATTGGGTAAATTGCCAAGGCAAACGATCTATTTTATCTCCAATTAGCTGAATACTTTCTGCAGTCAGTTCTTCTTTTGCATATTCTTCCATCATCCAACCCCCATCTTTTTTTCTGATAAAACCAATCGGTTTATTGTCTACTGTAACTCGATATAAATTTTTATCTACTGGTTTTACTTTAACCAATCTTTCACCCAAGCTGTACACCAAATGCTCTTCCATTCGGTAAAACTAAATTTTTATTTTAAACTATTTGGAAAAGGATTTCAATAACCTTTTTCCTAATTTGCAGCTCTCAATTTTTAGAATGGAAGTCGAAGAAAATCTTTATTACGTTAATCAGGTATTTGAAAAAGTTTCACTTCCTCCAAAGGGATTAATTGAAACGCAATTTGACGAATGTACGTTTATCAATTGCGATTTTACGGAAACAGATTTCTCACAATGTGATTTCGTAAAATGTACTTTTGATGGCTGTAATTTAAGCATGGTAAAATTTGGACCGATTGGTTTCGATAAAGTTCAGTTTACTAATTGCAAAATGATTGGTGTGGATTTTTCGCACACTAAAGATTTTTTGTTTGCTGTAGATTTTACCAATTGCATTTTAGATTATGCTGCATTTATGAAGAAGAAAAATCGTAAAAGTCATTTTAATAATTGTTCACTAAAAGGAACTGATTTTTCTGAAGCAGATTTAACATCCGCTGTATTTGAACGTTGCGATTTAAGCGCTGCCGTTTTTATGCGAAGTATTTTAAACAGCGCCAACTTTACATCGGCCATTAACTTTACCATAGATCCCGAAAAAAATCTACTCAGAAAGGCAAAATTCTCTGCAGATGGCTTGGCAGGTTTGCTCACCAATTATGGCATTGTTGTTGAAGAAAGCTAGCAGATGATTTGATACTAAAAATAAATCGCCATCGTTTCAACCTACGTATTTAATATAAAAACTACATGAATAACTTTAAAAAATTAATTCCGCTCGTATTATTAGCTGCATTACCTTTTCTTTCATTTGGCCAAAAAGCTAATTGGCAAAACTTCGATCTTAAAAAGGATTCTATTTTTGGTATCAGTACCGAAAAAGCATATACTGATTTATTAAAAGGAAAGAAATCTACTCCTGTAATAGTTGCTGTATTAGATGGTGGGGTTGATTTAAATCACGAAGATTTAAAAAGAGTAATCTGGACAAACAAAAAAGAAATTGCTGGAAACGGTGTAGACGATGACAAAAATGGTTACGCTGATGATCTACACGGCTGGAACTTTTTGGGAGGTAAAAATGGTTCAATAGAATTTGAAGCTTTAGAACTTACTCGTTTAGTGCGTAGAGATAATGTTCGTTTTGCCGGTGTAACAGCAGCAACTGTGGCTGAAAAAGATAAAGCAGATTATGAAGCGTATATCAAAAATAGAACAGAAGTAGAAAAAGAATTAGCCACTGCGAAAAGTAATTTGGCTGGTATTTCTGGATTTAAATTCGTGTTGGATGCTGTTGTAAAGAAAATTGGCAAAGAAAATCCAACTAAAGCAGATTTTGAAGCATTTAAATCTGCAGATCAACAAGAAACAAGAGTTAAAGAAGCTGTGCTTGATGTGTTAAAAGAGATGGATTTCAAAACTTTTTACGAAACTCAAATTGCTGAGGGTGTAAAATATTATACAGGTCAGGTAAAATATAATTACAATGTAGATTATGATCCAAGAGCTATAGTTGGCGATAACCCGAATGATAGTAAAGAACGTTTTTACGGAAATAATGACATTAAGGGACCTGATGCTTTACATGGTTCTCACGTTGCTGGTATTATTGGCGCAGATCGTACCAACAAAATTGGGATTATGGGTGTGGCCGATAATGTTTTGATTATGGGTGTTCGCAATACGCCAAATGGCGATGAAAGAGATAAAGATGTTGCAAATGCTATTCGTTATGCGGCAGATAATGGCGCAAAAGTATTGAACATGAGCTTTGGTAAAGGATATTCGTGGGATAAAGCAGCAGTAGATGAGGCAGTAAAATATGCAGTAAGTAAAGATGTATTATTGGTTCATGCTGCTGGTAATGAGAACGCAGATATTGATGTAGAAAACAATTTCCCTACCAATAAATATTTAGATGGAAGTGTAGCAAGTTCATGGATTACTGTTGGCGCATCTGGACCAAAAGATGATGAAAGCTTAAAAGCAGCATTTTCTAATTATGGTAAAACATCTGTTGATGTTTTTGCACCAGGCGTTCGTATTACATCTACCGTACCAGAAAATAAATACATTCAAGAAGACGGGACAAGTATGGCGGCTCCAGTGGTAACAGGCTTAGCAGCATTAATTCGTTCGTATTATCCAAAGTTAACGGCAATGCAAGTGAAAGAGATTATTATGAAATCTGTAGTGAAAGTGAATCATAACGTTTCTACCATGAAAGGTGCAGAAACAGTAAGTATTCCATTTACAGATTTATGTGTATCTGGTGGAATTGTAAATGCATATAACGCATTAAAATTGGCAGCAACTTACAAATAGAATTTCTAATTGATACAGAATAAGCCTCGATAATTTATCGGGGCTTTTTTGTGTTTAGGTTCATTAGAAAGCAATAAATTGCTATGCATGCAGAATAAATTTAAAATCGGTTGTTGCAGAAAAGATAATTTATTAGATTTGAGAAACGGCAATACTAGCCAAGTTAAAAAGTCATCCCATGTCTACAACCATAACCAGAGTATTTGATCTTTTAAAATATAACCTCGAGAATTTTCCAAAGCCAGAATTTATTAGCGGGAAAACCAATGGGAAGTGGAAGAAGTATAGTACTCAAGAGTTTTGTGAAGTAACCGATAATCTGAGTAGGGGATTAACTACACTAGAGATTGGAAAGGGAAGTAGAGTTGCGGTAATGTCGCATAATAGACCTGAGTGGAATATTTGCGATTATGCGATTATGCAATTGGGCGCTTATCAAATCCCGTTATATCCAACTTTAGCAGAGCATGATGTTAAATTCATTATAGAGAATGCAGAAATCACAGTAGTTTTTGTAAGCGATGATGCAATTTATCAGAAAGTAAAAGCTGTTGCGAAAGAGTTAAAACATGCCATTAAAATCTACACGTTTAACAAAGTTGATGGCGCTGAAAATTGGCAAGAACTCATAGATACTGGGAGAGCCAATCCAGAAATAGATTTAGAAGCCTATAGAAGCGCAGTAAAAGGCGAAGATATTTTAACGTTAATTTATACATCTGGCACTACCGGCACACCAAAAGGCGTAATGCTTACGCATGATAATTTGGTAATGAACTTCGAAAAATCAGCTATTATTTTCCCTAAAGAAGTAAAAACAGCATTAAGCTTTTTGCCCTTGTCGCACATTTTCGAAAGAATGATCTCTTATCTCTATGTCTATTCAGGAGTTTCTATTTATTATGCCGAAAGCATGGACACCATTGTTGCTGATATTCAAGAGGTGAAACCAAATGCATTCTCTACCGTACCTCGATTATTAGAGAAAGTGTACGATAAAATCATGGAAAAGGGAAAAGATTTAAAAGGAATTAAAAGAGGTATTTTCTTTTGGTCTTTAGCTTTAGCTGAAAAATATGACGTTAAAAATGGGTGGTGGTACAATTTTGAATTAAGCATAGCTCGTAAACTAGTATTTAAAAAATGGCAAGAAGCGTTAGGTGGTCGTATTGTGGTGTTAGCTTCTGGTGGTGCTGCATTAAATCCGCGATTGGCTCGTATATTTTGGGCTGCGGGAATGCCAGTTTTCGAAGGTTATGGTTTAACAGAAACTTCACCAGTAATTACAGTAAATCATTTTGGTGCAACCATGTTTGGTACGGTTGGACCTGTAATAGAAGGTGTAGAAATTAAAATTGCAGAAGACGGAGAGATTTTAACCCGTGGTCATCATATTATGAAAGGCTACTATTTAAGAGATGATTTAACTGCAGAAAGTATTGATAAGGATGGCTGGTTCCATACAGGAGATATAGGGGAAATTTTACAAGGCAAATTTTTAAAAATCACTGATCGTAAAAAAGAAATTTTTAAAACCGCTGGAGGAAAATACATCGCTCCTCAAATGCTAGAAAATAGATATAAAGAATCGCCATTAATTGAACAAATTATGGTGTTGGGTGAAAACAGAAAATTCCCATCGGCTTTAATTGTACCTGCTTTCCCTGCTCTAAAAACATGGTGTGACAAAAAAGGTATAGTCTACACTACCAATGAAGAAATGATTTGCAATGAGCAAGTAATAGATAAATTTAACCGCATAATTGCTACTTTAGGAACAGAATTTGGTAAATGGGAGCAGGTGAAACGTTTCGCATTATTGGCAAAAGAATTTAGCATAGATGGTGGTGAACTCACGCCAAAATTGAGCTTTAAGCGTAAGGTTATTTTAGAAAAAAATAAAGACATCATTGAAAAGATTTATAAAGATGCAGAGAATTACAAAGTATAAATTGAAAATTACAGGATTTACCTGTGTAGTACTGGCAACAAGCTTATTGTTAAGTTGTGTTGGTGGTCAGCTAGGTAAAAATAACAGTGGCGAATTTAGAAATGGAATGGTCGTTTCTGCAAATGAAATCGCATCGGAAGTTGGTGTAGAAATCTTAAAAAAAGGCGGTAACGCAGTTGATGCTGCAGTTGCTGTTCAATTTGCCTTGGCTGTAGTATATCCAAATGCTGGCAATATTGGTGGTGGTGGTTTTATGGTGTATCGTTCTGCCAAAGGGGAAATCAATTCATTAGATTTTAGAGAAAAAGCAGGAGCAAGTGCAGGCAGAGATATGTATTTGGATGCTGCAGGAAATCCAATAGTTGATAAAAGTTTACATGGACAATTGGCAGCTGGTGTACCAGGTTCTGTGGCAGGTATGGCCGAAGCACATCAAAAATATGGTCATTTAAAATGGGAAGATTTAATTGCTCCAGCTATACACTTAGCACAAGAGGGTTTCAAATTATCCGCTAGACAAGCTAGAGAGTTAAATGGATTAAAAGGAACATTTACAAAACTAAATCCGCTAGGTACAGCATTGGTAAAAGAAGCTAAATGGGTTGAAGGTGATGTTTTAGCGCAAAACGAATTAGCGAATACCTTAACCTTAATTGCAAGTAAAGGAAGAAATGGTTTTTACGAAGGTGCAGTAGCCGATTCAATTGTAGCGGAAATGCAACGTGGTGGAGGAATTATTACAAAACAAGATCTTGCCTCTTACAAAGCAATTTGGCGTAAACCTGTAACTGGAGAATATAGGGGTTATGAAGTAGTGACGATGCCACCGCCTTCAAGTGGGGGAATTGCGTTAATCCAATTGCTAAAATCGGTTGAACCTTATCCTTTAACTAAGTGGGGTTTCAATTCAGATTCTACAGTTCAGTTAATGGTAGAAGCGGAGAGAAGAGTATATGCAGACAGAGCTGCGCATTTAGGTGATCCAGATTTTTATCCTGTTCCTCAAACAAGGTTGATAGAAAACGGATATATAAAACAACGGATGAGTACGTTCAATTGGCAAAAGGCTAGTACAAGTGTAGAGATTAGCGCTGGTGAAATTGCGCCACGAGAACATGAAGAAACTACTCATTTTTCTATTGTAGATAGAGAAGGAAATGCAGTCGCAATTACTACAACTTTAAATGGCTCTTATGGCGCTGGTGTTGTTGTAAAAGGCGCTGGTTTTTTATTGAATAATGAAATGGATGATTTTTCTGTAAAACCTGGCGCACCAAATATGTACGGATTGGTTGGCGGAGAAGCAAATGCTATTGCACCAAACAAACGCATGTTAAGTTCTATGACTCCTGCAATTGTATCAAAAGATGGCGAATTATTTATGGTAGTTGGTACACCTGGCGGGTCAACAATCATCACATCTGTGTTTCAAACTATTTTAAATGTAGTCGATTTTAACATGTCGATGCAAAGTGCTGTAAACGCAAAGAAATTCCATCATCAATGGCTGCCAGATGAAATTGCTGTAGAAGATAAAGCATTAGATAGTTTGACCACAGAAAAACTAAAAGCTAAAGGATACAAATTCGTTGATAGAGGTGCTATTGGTAGAGTAGATGCTATTTTAAAAACCAAATGGGGTTATTATCAAGGTGGAGCAGATCCTCGGGGAGATGATAAAGCAGTGGGTTGGTAGAGATATAATAATCAACACTATACATGCAACTATTTAGTAGATTGTAGCGTCATTTGATTAAATACATTTTATGAAAATCAAATCTCTACTTCTTTTATTATTTATTTTCACAAGCTCAAACTTAGTTAAAGCACAAGATTGCAATTGTATAACCGATTTAGATGAAGTTGCAGCTGGAGTTAAAAAATCACCAAGTTATAAAGACAGTGTAAAAGAAAAAGGAGTAGAATTTTTCTCTGCAGAACTCATAAAGATTAAAGCAGAAATCGCAGCTGATCCAATTATTAAAAAGAACTGCTCTGCCTACATTCAAAAATATTTAAGCTTATTTAGAGATAAGCATTTGAGTCTGTATTTGGACTATAGTAAAATTAAATCTCAACAAGATATCTTTAATTCAGTTAATTATAAACTGGTACAAACTATTTCTATTGATACCAATCAACTAAATTTTAAAGATGATATTGAGGGCATTTACCAAGATGTCTACAAAGCATATAAAGTAGCTTTAATAAGCGATATTGATAATAAAAATCAATATTTGGGAGTTGTTTTGTCGACCAAAAACGGCATGTGGAAGCCTAATCAAGTAAAGTTCAAATTAAAATTAAATCAAGATGGGTCTTTTGATGGTATATTTTATGATGATATACACTTTGCAAGATATTTTAAAGTTACTTACGCAGATTTAAAATTGAATGGAGTGGAATGGGTTAAACAAGAGCGTTTAAAAAAAGAACCTATCAATCCTTATAATCTTCCCACAAAAAAAAGATGGGATTATCAAAAACTAAACGATTCAACAGATTACGTTTATTTAGGTACTTTCCATGGTACATTAGCGTATCAAACAGATACATTTTATAGAGAACTAATTCCAAAATTAAAAGGTAAAAAGTTAATTATTGATGTAAGAAATAATACTGGTGGTGGCGAACGGAGCTATAACATGTTTCTTAATTTTGTAAATAGTGCAGCATGTGCTGCTAATCAAATTGCCATTATTCAAAACCTTTCATGTGCTAGTGGAGGCGAACATTTTATATTGGCAATGCGCAAAAATCCTAAAGTAAAAACTTACGGAGAAAATTCTGCAGGTTATATGGGGTATGGTTATGGAAATCGATCTAGCATCACAATAAATACATCCTGCTTTAATTATATTTCAGAAATTACGGAAAATAAATATCCAGCTTTTAAGATATATGAAACAGATGGCATTCCTCCAGACGTAAAATTATTACGAGATAAAGATTGGATTGAACAAGTTATTGCATATTTAAGTACAAATAAATAAAAGCCAAGTCCTTACTAATAGGTTCTTCGTCGAATTGGCAATCAATTTTTATTAATGCTGCCATACTTCCTCATACATCTGCTATACAAAGTCGAATGTATACCATACAATGGTCTTTGTATGGTATACAATGACCTTTGTATGCTTTACAAAGACGTTTGTTTGCTTTACAATAGCCTTTGTATGTGATACAATGACGTTTGTATCCTCTACAATGGTCATTATATGCGGTACAATGTCATGGGTTTGTCATGAAAATCTAGAGTTCTTTCCCATCATTTATATTTATTCATGCTTGTAGACCCTTATTTCGCACTTTCCGATGCTTTTGTTATCCTTACCAATATTTATTCCTTACTGTCATATCCATTAAAATTCATTAAAATCCACCAAATCCATCCATATCCACTCAATTTTCCAATCCGTCATTCCCGCAACAGCGGCAACCACAAATTTCGAGGCTATTGGGATGGAAATTTTAAAGTGATAAACTACTCTCGTCATTTCCTCATCTTTCACAATAGTTACAGACTTCAAGTAGCAAAACTTGCTAACGCCCAATCAATTTTTGATTAAAATCTGTAAATTCATCAAAAAAATCATCCGTTATGCGTAAACTATTATTATTGCTCCTCATTTTAACCCTCGCAACTCAATTATCAAATGCGCAAAGCAATGAAGCAAGTATAGTTAGCCCATTTATTAATCAATATCAGGCAGATGAAACTATGCTTGGGCGTAAATACACGTTGAAACGTTCTGAAGAATATTTTCAAAGAATGGAACGCTTTTATACCGATTGGTTAACTAAATTGAAAACGCTGCCTTTTGCTAAACTCAATGTAAACGAACGCGTAGATTATACTTTGCTTAAACGCGATATCACTTCAGATTCTAGAAGCTTGGGAGAAGCCTATGCAGAATTCAAAAATACAAACTTTACCATTCCTTTCGCAAAAGCGATACTAGATTTTGAGCAAAAAAGAAGAGTAGGTAAACAGCAAAATGGCAAGCAAACAGAAGAGATTTTCGGCAAATTAAAAGACGATATTAATAACACAACCAAAGCAGTACGCAATCAGCAACTTATTGTAAATCCTATGCAAGCAAATTGGGCACAGCAAACGGTCAATCAATATTTAACTGTTTTTTCAGAAGCGTATAAATTTTACGATGGTTATGATCCACAATTTACAAAAGCAACTAAAGGCAGTTATCCAGATGTAGTGAATGCATTAAAAGAATATGCTGCGGAATTAGGGAAAATTGCAAAACTTTCAAATGTAAAAGATGATGGAAGTGGAATTCTAGGTAATCCAATTGGAAGAAATGCTTTAGTAAGTAATTTGAAAGATGAAATGATTGCTTACACGCCAGAACAGATAGAAGCAATCGCAATGCGAGAATTTGCATGGTGTGATGCAGAAATGTTAAAAGCATCTCAGCAAATGGGCTTTGGTAATGATTGGAAAAAAGCATTAGAAAAAGTAAAAACAGATTATCCAGAATTAGGGAAACAACCTGAGTTTGTGTACGAATTAGCAAATGAAGCCATTGATTTTGTAGAAAAGAATAATCTGATCAAAATTCCAGCTATGGCCAAAGAAGGCTGGCGAATGAGAATGTTAAGTCCGCAAGAGCAGCAATTTGCACCCTTCTTTTTAGGAGGGGAATCTGTTTTGATCGCTTATCCGACAGAAGATATGAGTGAGGATGCAAAAATGATGACCTTGAGAGGAAATAATAGGCATTTTTCTCGGGCTGTAGTTTTCCATGAATTAATACCTGGGCACAATTTGCAATATTATATGCAAAGCAGATATAAGCCCTATCGCAGAGGTTTTGGTACTCCTTTTTGGACGGAAGGTTGGTCGTTATATTGGGAAATGTTGTTGTGGGATAAAAATTTTGCGAAAACACCTGAAGATAAAATTGGGATGTTATTTTGGAGAATGCATCGATGTGCTAGAATTATTTTTTCTATGAATTATCATTTAGGTAAATGGACGCCTAAACAATGTATTGATTTTTTAGTAGAACGTGTGGGTTTTGAAAGGGCAAATGCTGAAGCTGAAGTTCGTCGTTCTTTTACGGGCGGATATGGGCCGCTTTATCAAATAGGATATATGCTTGGAGGATTAGAATTTAGAGCCCTACATAAAGAATTAGTAGAAAGCGGTAAAATGACAGATATTCAATTTCACGATAGAATTTTAAAAGAAAATAACATGCCTGTAGAAATGGTTAGAGCAATTTTAACTCAACAGGTATTGCCAGAAGACTTTACTACTAAATGGAAATTTGCAGGTTTAATTCCATAAAATGAAACAAAAGACATGTTTGTTTGTTTGCCTTCGCCCCAACACTTTTACTTAATTTTTGTATAGCATACCACACACTTTTTAACATTATTTAACATAGTAAATATGTCAATAAGTCTTACTTAAGAGATTGTAAATAAGGATGGTAAAGTAAAAATATTAGTTTTTAATTCTTCTTTGGTATAGCGATTGACTATTGCAACGTAAATATCAAAACGCTTATTAAAATTAGTATTATGAAACTCAATCTATTAAAATGTTTACCAGTTGCCCTAGCTGGTTTATTTATTGGTGGTGCTGCACAAGCACAAACTGAAACATCTACAATGGCTCCTTTTAGAACATGGTCTATTGGAGTAAATGCAGGTGTAATTTCTCCAATCTCACCCCTTGGTGGACAAAACGATTATTCTAACTGGGAATCTAGTTTTGGATATGGCTTGTACATTAAAAAGCAAATTACACCATATTTCTCTTTACGTTTAGACGGTAATAGAGGTAGCGCTAAAGGTGATAACTTAGAGCCTTACAACAATGGAGGTGCAAATGTTAGTCCATTTAAATCTTTCTCAACCGATTTAAATTATTCGGGAAGTTTAAACGCTGTGGTTAATATGTTTAATTGGAGCATGTTTAAACAACAAAATAATGCACAGTTATATGCGTCAGTGGGTGGTGGTGTTGCAAATTATACCACAACTACTGTAAGTACTGGTGGTGCAACTGTAGAAAACGCAACAGTAAATAGAATGATTATCCCAGTGGGATTAGGTGCTAAGTTCCGTTTAGCAGAAGCAATCAACCTTGATTTAGGTTGGACCATTAGCTTTGTTGATGGAGATACATTTGACGGTTATGCAAGAGGTGGTAATGATAAATACAACTACGCTTATGCTGGTTTAGAATTTGCTTTAGGTAAAGGAAAGCAATTAGCTTTTTATAGCCCAACAGCTGCAACTTATGATGAAGCAGTAGCCGCTAAAAACATTGCAAACGGTTTAAAATCTGATTTAGATGCTCAAAAGGCTGAAAATGCTAGATTACGTTCAGAAATGGGCGATTTATTAAAAGATAGCGATGGTGATGGTGTTGCAGATAAATTGGATAAATGTGCTGGAACTCCTGCAGGTACTGTAGTTGATGGTTCAGGTTGTCCATTAAAAGTGCCAGCTCCACAAGTAACAGAAAAAGTAATTGTTACTGAAGCGGATCGTAAAGTTGTTGCAGATGCAATTAAAAACTTAGAATTCGATTTAGGTAAAGCTACTATTCGTTCAAAATCTTATGCTACTTTAAATAGAGTTGCTGCATTATTAAAGGAGAAAAACTTTAGCTTAAAATTAGCAGGTCATACAGATAACACAGGTTCAAACGAATTAAACATGCGTTTATCTAAAGATAGAGCAGAATCTGTAAAAGCATATTTAGTATCTCAAGGTGCTAATGCAAGTAGAATTGAAGCTACAGGTTATGGAGAAGATCAACCAATTGCAACTAACAAAACTGCAGCTGGTCGTCAGCAAAACCGTAGAGTAGAATTTACTTTATACTAGAAAAAAATCATCCTTAATAGTAAAAGCGTTTCGAGCAATCGAAGCGCTTTTTTATGTTTTATTTTTTCCTTCCAATCTTAATAGGAATTATTGAATAAATAAAATCCACCTGATTTATTGAGCGTGAAAATTATGATTTAGAAATGAAAATTATTTTCAAATTCTATTTGCATACTAAAATCTAATTCTATAAATTTGTTATGCAAGCATAGTAATTAATGAAGCAGAAAGAAACAGTAGATTATTTTTTGAAGGTGGTTTGGCAAAACGTTTCCAACACCTATAACCAAATTGCGGGTGGTTTTGGCATTACACAAGCCATAGGGTATGTGCTCATCAATATTGAAGCAGAAGGAACGGCGGTTTCAGCATTGGCAGCTTTACTTGGTGTTAAAGCTACGAGTTTATCACGAATGTTAAATAACATGGAAGAACTAGGTTTAATTTACCGCGAAACTTCTACGGGAGATAAACGATCGGTTAAGGTTTTTTTAACGCCATTTGGAATAGAGAAAAGAAAACTGGCAAGTAGCGTAGTTATTAAGTTTAACGAATACTTGAACGATAAACTAAGTCCGAAAGAAAAAGAACAATTGATATCAACCTTAGATAAAGTGAACCAATTAACCTTGGCTTACGCAACTATAAAAGAGAATGATGAAAAGAATAAATAAAGTAGCTGTATTGGGCTCGGGTATTATGGGCTCTCGTATTGCTTGCCACTTTGCCAATATTGGTGTAGAGGTTTTGCTTTTAGATATTGCACCCAAAGAATTAAGTGCCGATGAGGAGAAAAAAGGATTAGCTTTAACTCATCCAGCAGTTAAAAACCGTATCGTAAATATGGCTTTACAAACTGCTGTTAAAACTAATCCTTCTCCTATTTATTCGCAAAGTGTTCTAAAAAGAATTAGCACTGGAAACTTTGAAGATGATATGGCTAAAATTGCCAATTATGACTGGATAATTGAAGTTGTAGTCGAAAATTTGGGTATTAAACAAAAGGTATTTGAGCAAGTAGAGCAATTCCGTAAACCAGGAACTTTGGTTACTTCTAACACTTCTGGTATTCCAATCCACATGATGGCTGAAGGTAGGAGTGATGATTTTAAAGCTAACTTCTGCGGAACCCACTTTTTTAATCCGCCACGTTATTTAAGGTTGTTAGAAATTATTCCAACTCCACATACTAAACCAGAATTAGTAGATTTCTTAATGCATTATGGCGATAAGTTTTTAGGTAAAACCACCGTTTTATGTAAAGATACGCCTGCATTTATTGCTAACCGAGTTGGTGTTTATTCTATTATGTCGTTATTGCATTTGGTAGAGAAAATGGACTTAACGGTTGAGGAAGTAGATAAATTTACTGGTCCAGCTTTAGGTAGACCAAAATCTGCGACCTTCCGTACAACAGATGTGGTTGGTTTAGATACCATGATTAAAGTGTCAAAAGGATTGTATGATAACTGTCCGGATGATAAAGCTCACGATTTGTTCAAGCTTCCTGAGTATGTTCAGAAAATGGAAGCCAACAATTGGTTGGGTGATAAAACCAAACAAGGTTTCTACAAAAAAACAAAAACGCCTGATGGCAAAACAGAAATATTAGCGCTTGATTTAAAAACACTAGAATATCGTCCACAGCAAAAAGTGAAATCGGCTACTTTAGAAATGACTAAAACCATTGAAAAAGTTGCAGATAGAATGAAAATTTTTGCAACAGGTAAAGATAAGGCAGCTGAATTATTTAGGGCTTCTTTCTTTGGATTGTTTGAATATGTTTCAGACCGTATTCCAGAAATCTCTGATGAATTGTATCGCATTGATGATGCAATGAGGGCTGGTTTTGGTTGGGATTTAGGTCCGTTTGAAGTTTGGGATGCTGTTGGTATTCAAGCGTCACTAGATGGAATGAAACAATTGGGTCACACACCGGCAGCGTGGGTAACCGAAATGTTGGCCGCTGGACATACCTCGTTCTATAAAATTGAAGATGGCGTTAAAAAATATTACGATATCCCATCTAAAAGCTACAAAGCAATTCCAGGCACTGATGAATTTATCATCTTAGATAATTTAAGAGCCAATAAAGTGCTTTGGAAAAATAGTGGTGCTTCTATTATTGACTTAGGAGATGGTATTCTGAATGTAGAATTTCACTCTAAAATGAATACGATTGGGGGAGATACTTTATCAGCCATTAATAAAGCCATTGATATGGCAGAGAAAGATTACCGAGGTGTGGTAATCGGAAATGATGGCGCAAACTTTTCGGCTGGTGCCAACGTAGGAATGATCTTTATGATGGCAGTTGAGCAAGAATGGGAAGAGCTAAATATGGCTGTACGTTTGTTCCAAAATACCTCGATGCGAATTCGTTATTCATCAATCCCGGTTGTGGTTGCACCACATAACTTGACTTTAGGTGGTGGTTGCGAGTTTAGTCTACATGCCGATTTTGTTCAACTAAATGCAGAAACGTATATGGGTTTGGTTGAGTTTGGCGTAGGCGTTATTCCAGGTGGTGGAGGAAGTAAAGAGTTTGCTTTGCGTGCATCAGACGAATACAAAGCCGACCAAATTGTGCAGAATACAATGAAGGATCGCTTTCTGACTATCGGGATGGCAAGAGTAAGTACATCTGCTGTTGAAGCGTTCGAGTTAGGTTATTTACAAAAAGATAAATATGCCATTAGTATGAACAGAAGTCGACTAATCGCTGATGCAAAAGCAAAAGCAATTGAATTTGCAGATGCTGGTTATACCAAACCTGTTCAGCGAAAAGACATTAAGGTTTTAGGTAAACAAGGTTTAGGGATTGTTTATGCTGGTGCCAATACGATGTATTCAGGTAACTACATTTCAGAACACGATAAGAAAATCTCTGAGAAATTAGGTTGGGTAATGTGTGGTGGAGATTTATCATCCCCAACGGAAGTTACAGAACAATACCTATTGGATTTAGAAAGAGAAGCCTTTTTATCGCTTTGCGGAGAAAGAAAGACTTTGGAGAGAATACAGAGTATAGTAACAAAAGGGAAGCCTCTTAGAAATTAGATGTGCCTAACCGTCTCGTCATTGCGAGGCACGAAGCAATCTTACAACATAAGGTTTTCTATCGCTTTAGGATGCTTCGTGCCTCGCAATGACGGCAATATGTATAAATGATAAGTTAAAGATAATAGAGGCTTAATCGCCTTACTCAATACTAAATAAATGGAAGCATATATAATAGCAGGACTTAGAACAGCTGTAGGTAAAGCACCTCGTGGTGTATTTCGTTTTACAAGGGCTGATGAATTGGCGACAAATGTAATTAGAGAGCTGGTGGCTTCGGTTCCAAATTTGGACAAGGAGCAAATTGACGACGTAATTGTAGGGAATGCAACTCCAGAAGCAGAGCAAGGTTTAAATATTGCTCGTATGATTTCGCTAATGGGCTTGGATACGGATAAAGTTCCAGGCGTAACCATTAATCGTTATTGTGCATCGGGTTTAGATACCATTGCGACGGCTGTGGCAAAAATTAAAGCAGGTATGGCAGATTGTATTGTTGCTGGTGGCGTAGAGGTAATGTCGGGTATGCCATTTGGCGGATGGAAATTAGTACCTAACCCAGAAGTCGCTAAAACTAATCCTGATTGGTATTGGGGAATGGGCTTAACTGCCGAAGCGGTCGCAAAAGAATACAATGTAAACAGAGAAGACCAAGATGAGTTCTCCTTCAATTCTCATCAGAAAGCTATCGAAGCCATTAAAAATGGACATTTAAAAGCGGGAGTTTTACCAATTACGGTAAACGAAAACTATTTAGATGCGAATATGAAGAAACAAACTCGTTCTTATGTGGTAGATACAGACGAAGGTCCGAGAGCAGATACTACTGTTGCGGCTTTGGCTAAATTAAAACCAGTTTTTGCTGCGAATGGAGTAATCACAGCAGGGAATTCTTCACAAACATCAGACGGAGCGGCATTTGTTTTAGTTGTTTCTGAAAAGAAAATGAAAGAATTGGGTGCAGAACCAATTGCTCGTTTAGTCAGTTATGGTGTAGCTGGTGTTCCACCTCGTATTATGGGTATTGGTCCAATAGAAGCTATTCCAAAAGCATTAAAACAAGCTGGTTTAAAACAAGACGATATGGATTTAATTGAATTGAATGAAGCTTTTGCATCACAATCTTTAGCTATCATCAGAACATTGGGTTTAGATCAAAGTAAAATAAATGTGAATGGAGGTGCAATAGCTTTAGGTCACCCACTAGGTTGCACTGGAGCTAAATTATCGGTGCAACTATTTAACGAATTAAAAAGACAAAATAAAAAATACGGAATGGTAACCATGTGCGTAGGCACAGGACAGGGAGCAGCAGGTATTTTTGAAGTATTTTAGGCGTTTAGTTTATGCGCATCGTCATTGCGAGGCACGAAGCAATCTTAAAGCTTTGGGTTAGTATGGCGACTGTTGTAAGATTGCTTCGTGCCTCGCAATGACGGCAAAGTAAAATTATTTATCTTTTAAAAAAACATTAATAAAAATATTGGTTAGGCAGCCTGGTCCTTAATCCTTGCTCCTTACTCTTTAATCATTATAGTATGGAAACTACAGACAAAAAAACAATTAAAGGTGGCGAGTTCTTAATTACTGAAACCACTTACCAGGATGTATTTATTCCTGAAGAATTTGATGAAGAGCAACAAATGATTGCGCAAACTTGCCGAGACTTTTTAGCTACAGAAATTAATCCAATTTTGGATAGAATTGATAATCAAGAAGAAGGTTTAATGCCATCGTTGATGGATAAAGCTGGTGAGCTAGGCATTTTAGGGGTTTCTATTCCAGAAGAATATGGTGGGTTTGGTAAAAACTTTAACACCTCTATGTTAGTAGCTGATGTTTGTGGTGCTGGCCACTCTTTTGCGGTTGCCTTATCAGCACATACAGGAATTGGTACTTTGCCAATTTTGTACTATGGAAATGAAGCTCAAAAAGCTAAGTATATTCCTAAGCTAGGAACGGGCGAATGGAAAGCTTCTTACTGTTTAACTGAACCAAATTCTGGCTCGGATGCCAACTCTGGTAAAACAAAAGCGAAATTAACTGAAGATGGGAAACACTATGTCATCAACGGGCAGAAAATGTGGATTACCAATGGCGGTTTTGCAGATATATTTATCGTTTTTGCAAAAATTGATGATGATAAAAACTTGACTGCATTTATTGTAGAAAAAGAATTTGGTGGCATTACTATGAACCCAGAAGAGCATAAAATGGGTATCAAAGGTTCATCAACTCGTCAGGTATTTTTTAACGATTGCCATGTTCCAGTTGAAAATATGCTTTCTGATAGAGAAAACGGATTTAAGATTGCAGTTAACATTTTAAATATTGGTCGTATAAAATTATCTGCAGCTGCAATTGGTGGTAGTAGAGAGGTCTTAAATCAGGCGATTAATTATTCTAATGAAAGAGTTCAGTTTGATAGACCGATTTCTAAATATGGAGCTATCCGTTTTAAATTAGCAGAAATGGCTGCTAAGATTTATGCAGTAGAATCTGCAAATTACAGAGCCGGACAAAACATTGACGATGCTTATGATGAGTTAGTTGCAGGTGGAATGGATCAAGGAAAAGCTAAGTTGAAATCAACTGAACAGTTTGCTGTAGAATGTGCTATTTTAAAAGTTTGGGGTTCTGAAGTATTGGACTATGTAACTGATGAAGGTGTTCAGATTTACGGCGGTATGGGTTTTTCAGCTGATGCTCCAATGGATAGATCTTATCGTGATGCCCGCATCAATAGGATTTTCGAAGGTACAAATGAAATCAACAGACTTTTAACAGTCGACATGATGTTGAAACGTGCCATGAAAGGTGAATTAGATTTAATGACTCCTGCAACTGCAGTAGCAGCAGAACTAATGTCTATTCCTGATTTTGGAGAAGAAGACACGACCTTGTTTGCAGCAGAGAAAAAAATCATACAAAATCTAAAGAAAGCGACTTTAATGGTAGCTGGTGCTGCGGTGCAAAAATTGATGATGAGTTTATCTAAAGAACAAGAGATTTTAATGAACATCGCCGATATGGCTAGTTATGTTTATATAGCCGAATCAGCTATGCTTAGAACAGAGAAATTAGTTTCATTACGTGGAGAGGAATCTTGTAAAGGCCAAATCGACATGATGAAAATCTATTTTGTTGAAGCGGTTGATGGAGTGCAAAAGGCAGGAAAAGAAGCTTTATGGGCATTTGCAGAAGGTGATGAACAAAGAATGATGTTGGTAGGTCTACGTAGATTTACTAAGATGGAGCCATTTAACGTGAAACAAGCTCGTCAGAATGTGGCGCAACAAATTATAGAGGCGAATAAATATATTTTTTAAGGAAGAATAAAGATTTGATGTATTGTTTGATTGTTGTATTGCTGGTTAACAATATAACAATTAAGCAATCGAACAACTACGAACCTTAAGTCTCATTTGTTAAAATTGGTTAAAAATTGTGCTATCGGCAATAAAAGCTTATTTTTGTGCAATTATGTTAAAAACCAAAATTTTAATAGGTCTTTTTTTAATCGTTGGGGCTTTCTCGTCATGTAAAAAAGATAGTTATGATGCAGAAAAACAAGCAAAAATAGATGATGCTTTGATTGTAGATTTTATTGCAAAAAATAGTATTGTTGCAGTAAAACATAGCTCAGGAATATATTATCAAATAATTACACCGGGAACTGGAAATGAGGTGACAGCTTCGAACACAGTATCTGTTAATTATAGTGGTAAACTTTTAGATGGATATCAATTCGATTCGTCAAGTAGCCCTGTTTCTTTTTCTTTATCTGGTAATTTAATTCAAGGTTGGAAAATTGGTGTGCCTTTAATAAAAAAAGGTGGTAAAATAAGATTAATTATTCCATCAGCTTTAGCTTACGGAAATACATCTCCTGGAGCAGGAATTCCAAAAAATGCGGTTTTAGATTTCACAATAGACTTAATCAATGTACAATAATATACAAATGCGTAAAAAAATAACTTTATATACTTTTGCCTTATTAGGCACATTGATGCTATTAAATTCTTGTAAAAAAGAATATGAATCTATTGAAAGTATCGACGAAGCAAAAATACAGGCTTATATAAAGCAGAATAACTTGACTATGACTAAAGACCCATTGGGGTTTTATTATCAAGTTGTTGAGCAAGGAACTGGAGATGTTATGTTAAACAAAGATTCAGTTTTCTACGATTTTAATATTAAATCTTTATCTGGAGTATCTTACCAAGAAAAAAATGCAAATGGCAACTTTGGAAATTATTTAGGCTACATTGTACCTACACCTTATAGAATTGCGCTAACTAATTTAAAAAGAGGCAGCTCTGTTAAAGTGATTTTCCCTTCTTACTTGGCTTTCGGTAAAAATGGAAATGGAAATATTCCTTCAAATGAAGTGCTCATTTCAGAAATATCAACTTATCCTCAAAAAACACAATGGGAATTAGACGATACTAAAATAATGGCATTTCTAACTTCTAAAGGAATTACAGCAACTAAAGATCCATCAAGAGTTTATTATCAAGTTTTAACAGCTGGAACAGGAACTGACGCGATAAGCCAAAATTCTACATTGGTAGTCAAATATACTGGAAGAACATTAAATGGTACTGTATTCGATTCTAATGCTTCATATACTGATGTGTTAAATATGTTTATACCAGGTTGGAGGAAAGTTCTTCCATTGTTTAAAAGTGGTGCGAAAATCAGGTTATTTATTCCTTCAGACTTAGCATATGGTGTTAATGGAAATGGTAGTGCTATTCCTGCAAATGCAATATTAGATTTCGATATTGAAATTATTACTGTAACAAACTAAGAATATTTAAAATAATAAAGCCATCAGAGTAAGTCTTGATGGCTTTTTTTATGTCAAAGCTTTTTTGAAGGCTTTTAATACCCGATCTCTAGCAAATACATGATCTACAATTGGAACGGGAGAAATAGCCAACTTATATTCAGGTGCCCATTCATATACGTATTCCATTTTAGGATCAAATTTCTGAAGTTGAAGGGTTGGGTTGAAAACTCTAAAATAAGGTGCAGCATCATTGCCAGAGCCACAAGCCCACTGCCATCCACCTACATTACTAGCCTGTTCATAATCTAATAATTTCTCAGCAAAATAAGCTTCTCCCCAGCGCCAATCTATTAGCAAATGTTTACATAAAAAACTAGCCACAATCATGCGTACACGATTATGCATAAAACCAGTTTCATTTAATTGTCTCATGCCAGCATCTACTATCGGATAACCAGTTTTTCCTTCACACCATGCTTTAAATTCATCTTCGTTATTGCGCCATTCGATGTTGTTATAAGCTGGTTTAAATGCACTATCTACTATATAGGGGAAATGCCATAAAATCATCATGTAAAATTCTCTCCAAGCTAATTCAGAAAGCCATTTATCTGCTTTTTGAGCTTGTGCCTTACGAACTACACCTCTAATACTAACGGTGCCAAAACGCAAATGTAAGCCTAAGTGTGTTGTTGCATCCTTAGCAGGATAATCACGCAGTGTATCATAGGCTTCCAATTTTTCTTCAAAATGAAGTGTTGGAAAAGTCTTTTCAGATTTTTCAAAACATAAATCTTCTAAAGTAGGAAATGGAAGATTTTTTACCTGCAATAAATTTCCAAAATACTTTTCTGTAGGATAGGAGCTGATGTAAAAGTCATTTAATTTTTTTAACCATTGATTATAATAAGGAGTAAAGACAGTATAAGGTTTGCCATCTGTTTTAATTACTTCTGCTTTTTCAAAAATTACTTGATCCTTATAAGTGTATAATGGAATTGCTTCGCTACTGAGATATTCTGAAAATCTATCATCTCGTTTAATCGCATAAGGTTCGTAATCATGGTTTGCGTATACTTCCTTTACAGCGTATTCAGCTATAACCTCAGCCCAAGCTTTTTCTGGAGTTTCGTGTTTTACTAAAATAGTTGAATTTTTTTCTACTAATTCTTCTTTAAGCTTGCTTAGACTCTGATGGATAAAACTAACACGTGCATCTTTTTTATCTACTAGTTTTCGAAGAATATTTTTATCAAAAATGAATAGGAGCAATACGGGATAGTTGCCTTTCAATGCGTGATATAAAGCAGCATTATCTTTTAAACGCAGATCCCGGCGTAACCAGCAGATGGAAACTTCTTTTTTCATTTTTATATTAGTAATGGAAAGTAATGCGAAACTTTTTTTAACTATAAATTGAGTTTAAAGCATCGTCAAGATAGTTGTATTTAAATTTATAACCGGTATCTAATAGTTTTTGCACCATCGTATTACTACTCATTAAAGGTAAAATACTCATTTCACCTAGAATTGCTTTTAATGCAAATTTAGGCACATGAACTGGCCAAACTGGTCGATTTAACTTTTTAGCAATAGTTTTAGTAAACAATTCATTGGTAACTGGAAAAGGTGCGCAAGCATTATATGCTCCAACCATTTTAATGTCTTCTACAGCTTTGGTAAATATATTTATAATATCGTTTAAATGTATCCATGGCATCCATTGTTTACCACTACCTAAAGGCGCACCAACGAAGAATTTAATTGGTTTTTCCATTGCTTGTAAAGCGCCACCTTCTTTGCTTAAAATTAATCCTATTCTAATTTTAACTACTCTAATTCCCAACTCTATACCTTGGATTGCAGCATTTTCCCATTGTACACAACATTTGGATAAGAAATCTGTACCACTATCACTTTTTTCGGTCAACACTTCATCCCCTCTATCTCCATAAAAACCCACTGCAGAAGCGGAAATAAATGTGGTAACTGGTGTCTTGGTGTCTTGAATGGTTTTGTATAAAAGTTGCGCAGACATCACTCGACTATCAATAATTTCTTGCTTACGCTTATCTGTCCATTTTTTATCGGCAATTCCTTCTCCAGCTAAATTTATAACCGTGTCAATTCCTTTTAGCGCATTTTTATCTATCGTTTGACTGTAAACATCCCACAAGAAAACATTCGCATCTTTTATGCTAATTTGTCGTCTGGATAAAATAGAGATTGTATGGCCTTGTGCTTGCAAAGCAGGAATAAGTTTCTTTCCAATTAAACCACTAGCTCCAGTGATAAGAATATTTTTTGACATAGTTAACAAACTTTTGAATTAGCTTTTGGTTTTGACAATATAGTAATTCGATCGTAAAGAAACCGATCAAATTAATTGGAACGATATCAATACAGGTAATTTGAATTATCCCTGTTTTCTCCCATATTCCTCCTAGTCTTCTCCTACAAAATGCCGTTTGAGAAGAACAAACATAGGAGAAACCTAGAACAACACTAGGAGAACTTAACTTTTACACTGACATATTCGGACATTTTCAGACATTTCAGGACATTAAATTTAATTCAAGAAGAAATACCAGTAATATGTTATCAGTATGTAAAAAATATAATGTTTAAACCCGTAATTGCAACAAATTGTGCAAATTGCAAGCCAATATAAAAGGCTACGGATATGAGCAAGAAGATTTTAGTTTGGTTTAGGAATGATTTACGCTTGCACGATAACGAAATGCTGGTAGAAGCCATTGCCAAATCTGATGAAATTTTACCTGTTTATTGTTTCGATCCACGTCAATTTGAGCTTACACGTTATCACAGTATTAAAACTGGTGCAACAAGGGCTCAATTCTTATTAGAAAGTGT
>Ga0308157_10000964_pt1 | contig 71361 bp, 70 predicted proteins | sample PhyBR1_FD_201035 | JGI IMG/M metagenome (GOLD analysis project Ga0308157, IMG submission 201035) | Phyllosphere microbial communities from UC Gill Tract Community Farm, Albany, California, United States - DLSLB.R1 | ecosystem: Host-associated > Plants > Phyllosphere > Unclassified | place: USA...
TTAATTATTTGTGATAAAAATGATTTACACTTCTGCTGTTAGAAGTTGGTTTATAATTTTCGGTCGATTCGCAATCGCATATTTGGTTTCCTGAGGCATTGTAATAAACAAAAAGACCATAGAAAAATAGTCCTATCAGTATTGCGAGATAATTAGTTTTTATAAAAGGTATAATTTTTTCCATACAATTAGCGGTTATTCATTCCATCTTCTTTCTTCGAAGTTTTTTTCGAGAAAAAACATTCCGAAGAAAAATATAATCATAAATATGCAAACCATCCAGACATTTCTATTGGACGGACTTGACCATGTAGCTTGAATTTGAACGTTTTGATTTTGTAAATCTTCAGTTGCCTTCATGGGTGTAATTGCCAAATGATACTTACCAGCAGTTACACCACAGATATTAAATTTCACTGCAGTACTCCCTTCAGTCCAATTCTCTCCATCGGTATAACCATGATAATATTCGATGTCTTTATTGGCATAAATTTCCTCTCCTGTGGTTTCATTTATCAAAGCCACTTGAACATTTGCCCACGAATTATCCACATTCGAATGTACCCGTACTGTTAATGGAGCGGAGCTTCCGTTTAAAGTAAAGGATGGTGTTACGTAGTCTTTGGTGGTAAATTGATCAAAGGGAATTTCAGTATTCAGTACATTTTGTTCAACACGGTCTTTATTTAGATACCAATTGGTAATCAAAATTAAAACAGCAACAGTACAAAAAGTCAACGCTAAATTTCGAATATTAAATATAAAAGGCTGTACTTGACCGATGCCTTTTTTTGAAGGCAAACTAGAAACACCAAAGGCTTTTTTTATATCACTTTTAGAAATATGTTTTCCTAAAAAAGCAGTTTGTTCGTGACCTGATTTTTCGAAAGAAAGCATCAAAGGAGGATTGATGTATTCTATTAATTCAATTTTGTCATAAATATCAAAGTCAAAAAAACCTTTAGCAGTAATCAATGTTGGATAATAATAATCGAATCGATCATAAATTACTTCCTCATATTCCAATGTTAAAGGATGATTGCCTACTTTTTTGTCAAATTGGATTTCATTTAAAACAATCCAATGTCCAGAGGCTTCGGATAAATATAAAAATTCGTCTTTTTTCCCTTCTAAAATATATTCCGTCCATTCAAAACCACTATTTTTCTTGATAAGAATTCCAGTAACACGATATTCTTGATTATCAAAAGTAGCTGTTTTTCCTATTTCAAACTTCTCTGTAAAATTATAAGGTTTAAATTTATCGCGGAATTTCAATTGGCCATCTTTTGTCTTTTTATAAACAAGAGCACAATGTGGACAGGCAAAAATGGTCACTTCAAAATGAACATCTAGAGTCGTCGTTTTATTGCAATTATAACAAGGAACGGTCATAATACTATCGGTTAATTTCGAAATCTTTTAAAACTTTTGCTTCAAAATAAGCAATATAAGCATTGGTAATTGCTTTTACTTTATCAGTATTATCTTGGAGATAATTACACAAATAAACATCCAAGGTTAATTGTTGAAACTCAGGCCAAGTATGAATGCATATATGGGATTCCTTTAAACAAATGGCAATGGTAAAACTGTCATTTTCGAAATTGTGGATGTTAATTCCCACTTTTTCTAAATTATATTCTAAAATTAAATCTTCCGAAAAATCTATGAAACTCCCGCTGGAAATTAATTTTTCTTCTTGTTGTACTTCAAGTGTGACAAGTTTATGTAAACCAGGAGAGTAAGGGGGTGTTGACATTAAAAAGCGTTTTAAAAAATAACTTCACCATTTGTGGTAGTAAAAAAGCCACCAATGTAGTAAATTTTAATAGTATTAAGATAAAATATTTATGAATCTACAATAATAGCTGCTGAGATGTAAGAAGTAGTAAATCCATTTGGTTAAATAACTACTGATTAATCAATATGAATTTTTTATTATTGTAATAATCAAAAATTTATAAAAGAAAAAATTCCCAAACCACTAATCAATAGTTTGGGAGTTTTTCAGTTTAAGTACTATTTCAAAATCACTTTTTTGGTCACACTTTTAGTATCGTTACTGATTTTTATCAAATAAAGTCCTGAAGAATGATTGTCTAAGTTAATTTCGGTGATTTTGGAAACTGTTTTTCGTTCTGAAACTATATTTCCTAGAGGGGAGAAAATCGTAATTATTGAATTTTCAGGAGCTGAAATCGTGAATTTATCCGAACTGGGATTTGGATAGAGGGAAAAGGATGAATTTTCGATATCAAAATCCTCATTCGCCAAAGTCGCGTTTGGTGGAAGGTAGAAATTACCTGTCAATAAGAATAAGGATAATGTTTTTAAGGTTTGGTTGAAATAACTGGTAGGTTCGCCCAACCCATTTAAATCGTTATAAGATGTATCTAAGTGGGATTGATTTTCACCCACCATAGCTGCACAGGCAAACGGACCCACAAAAGTTGCGTTATGCCATTGTCCGTTTAGCGTTCCATTTTGGTTATAGCCGTCTTTAATATTGGGGGAACCGCCCAAAGTTAAACGTACAAAATCGGATGATTTTTTGGCATAGGTTTTTGCATCTGCATTTCCATACCAAAGATAATCAACTGCTATTCTCCAAGGCGTTCTGGCTGCATCGTAAGTATACGTTTTTCCATCTTTATTATATCTGTTAACTGCTTCTGTTGAGTATGCGCCTGTTGCTGTACACCAATCCGATACCAATCCGCCAACGGCATTATTTTGGGTTAGATTGCTGTTGATAACGGCATAAGCTTTTGAGGCGACTGAATTCCAAAAAGAAACATCATTCGTAAAAACCCCGAATGCACGATAATAGGCTGGCGAAAAATAAGAAGGATTGGTAAGTGTACTTCCGCCAAAAGCATCTCCAGGTTTTAGTACAAATGTATTTGCTTCAATTTCGTTTGTTTTGATGGCCGCAATTAATGATTTTGCATCATTTTTGTAATTTACTGGTCCAGAACTGGTCCATTGATAATCGGCTACAATGAGTGCAAATGCTACATCGAGGTCGGCATCGGTTGCTCCGTTAAAACCTGCAGTTCCTGAACAGCCGTTAATTTTCCAGTTCATGAGTCCGTTGCCGTTTATATTGTCTTTGTAATATTGCCAAAGTCCGTCAAAAAGTGTTTTATCGCCAGCATAGGCAGTTAACAGCATTCCGTAACCAATTCCTTCGGAAACGGTTTCCCAAGAATTATCAAATTTTACCCTGTAGCGGCCGTTGGTACAGTTCTCAAGAAAATTGGATTTCCAAGTATTGTAGTTGTTTAAAGCATCCTGGCTGTTTTTGAGTGTAGGCATTAGTCCATTTCCATACGTTTTGTTAGCTGGGAAAGGCTGTTGGGTTTGTGAATAATTGGTTATGCCAAAAAAAATACTAATTAGAAGAAATAGGTTTTTCATAGAAAATAAATTTAGGGATTGTAAAAGTAAGATTTTTTACACATAAAAAAACAAAACCATAATTACATTTTCGTTTTTAATGTTTTAATTAAATTAAGCAAAAGGCTACAAATTATAAAAAACTACGTATTTTTACTTATTTGTAAAAATTACGAATATCTGAAAAAGGGAGTTTCTAAGTAGTCGAAACAATCAGTGGTGCTGTTTTTTTCTATTCATTTATAAATAATACGCAAAAAAAAGCTTTTTTTTTGAACAGTTTTTGTCGTTTGGTGTAAGTTGGTTATTATTTATTATTGCAGAAATCTTATATATTTACTTAAAATAAAGATACTTACAGTATATTTTTTACTGATTTTGTCTTTTAACGAAGATTTGTTCATTGATTCAAAATGTCTCGTTCACCACTTGCGTGAGGGATAGGAGGAAGCTACCAACGTAGCCCGGATAGCCCGACGCAGTTGAGCAAAGGGGCTGTATGAGCGGTGCCACGAGTAAGCCCCTTTGCTCAACTGGGTCACGCCCAAATGATCAATTAAGGGAGCAGTTTTTTAGATGTATTTATAATTAGGATTTTAAACAGTCGATATGAAAGAGAATCATGCTATTTGTAACAGTTGTCACAATGAAAATTGCTTTATTAAAAAGCATATTCATTTGTCCAATATGCAAAAATATATAGAGAAGAAACATAGTTTTACCTGCAAAAAAGCGCAGCAGTTTATTATTGAAGGTGCGCCAATTCAGGGATTGTATTTTGTTTATAAAGGAAAGGTGAAAACGGTTAAGACAGGAATTAATGGTCGCGAGCAAATTGTTCGATTGACTGCAAATGGGGATACCGTAGGGTTTAGGGGTTTTGGGACAAGTAAACGTTATTTGATAGGTGCCTATGCTCTTGAGGATACCGTTTTGTGTAATTTTAGCAATGACGTGATGTTGGATATTCTTCAAAATGTTCCTGAATTCACGTTTGATATGATGCTTTTTTACGCAGAGGAGCTCAATAAAAGTGAGAATAACATTAGGAAAATTGCCCAAATGAACGTAAGAGAGCGTGTGATTGATACCTTATTATATATTCATAGAAAATTTGGCCAAACAAATGAATTGATTAATCTGGATTTGTCTCGTAAAGAAATAGCCGATTTTGCAGGAACTACCGAAGAGCAAGTGACACGAGTGATTTCGAGCCTAAAAAGAGAGGCTTTGATAAAAACAGTTGGGAAGAAAATAGGATTGGAACAAGTCAATAAAATGAAATCCGAAATTATGGAACATACGTATATCTAAGTAATAGTTTAGTTGGATTTGAATTAATAAGACCCGTTTAGGGTCTTTTTTTATGGAAATAAGTCTCTTTTTTGGCTTTTTCCGAAATAATAATTTTATGTTTTTTTACTAATTGTGTAGTATTCGCTAAAATTAAGTGTTATAAGAAGTCAATAAAAATAGCGGTTAACGATGATTTGTTGCGTAAACGCAGTTTTTTAATTGATTTTTGGATTTTTATTGCTGTGTAAAAAAGTTGTTTTGTACTGTGTAAAGCAAATACGTAAGTATAAATACGTATATATCTTTGCTTCATACTAATTAAAAACATATTTGTTATGCAAAAGATTACAACCACAATCCAAAAAATAAAAGCATTAAAAGATTGTAAGAATTCAAAATCCATTTTATTGGGTTTGGCTTTAACAGTATTTGGTTCATCAGTTGCCAATGCACAGTTGACAGCAACAGGACAATTTAGACCAAGAGTAGAATTTAGAGATGGCTATAGCACTTTGCAGGCAAAAGATGCCGAAACAGCAATATTTACTTCACAAAGAACAAGATTGAATGTTGGTTTCAATGGATACAGATATAAATTTTTTGTAGCGGTTCAGGATGTTCGCGTTTGGGGACAAGACGCTTCGACTATCAACAGAGTTACAACTGCTGAAAATAATGGTTTGCAATTGCACGAAGCTTGGGGAGAAATTATATTGAATGACACTGTTAGCAGTATTCAAAATTTATCCTTGAAAATTGGACGTCAAGAGATTGCATATGATGATCAAAAAGTTATTGGTGGTCTTGATTGGTTACAACAAGCGCGTTACCATGATGCGGTTGTCTTGAAATTCTCAAACAAGGGATGGACAGCCGATTTTGGAGCAGCGTTTAATCAAAACAAGGAGCTATTGGTTGGGACAATTTATAATGGAGTTCCGCCTGCAACGGCAGGTTATGCAGCAGGAACCAATAATTTGGGAACTAATTACAAATCATTGGAATACCTTTATTTGGGTAAGAAATTTTTCTTTGGAGACATTTCCTTTTTGTTCTTAAGTGATAATTTCAATAAATACACCAATGTTACAGCGGGAACTCCGCCAATTACTACCAAAGTGAACGAACAAGGAATTTGGACCCGCAACACTACAGGTTTCTACTATAATGTGAATCCAACTCGAAAATTGAAGTTGGAAGGAAGTGTTTACCATCAATTTGGACATGACAAAAATGGACGTAGCCTGAATGCTAATTTGGCATCGATAACTTCGACCTTACAAGTGGGAAGAAAATTGTTCATAGGACCTGGTATTGATTATTTATCAGGAAATGATGGGACCGAAGCCGTTACCGCTACATCCGAAAATAATCAATTTGACCCACTTTACGGAACGCCTCACAAATTTTGGGGATACATGGATTACTTCTACGCTTCAAGTGGTTTTGGTTCACAAGGTTTGTTAAACTACTTCTTGAAAGCAAAATATAACTTGAAAGACAACCTGACACTTTTTGCGGACATCCACTGTTTTGAAGCAGGAGACAAATTATCCAATGGAGCGGGAGGAACACAAACAAGTTATTTAGGTACGGAGCTTGACTTAAAAATGAGTTATAACATGACCAAAATGATCAATATCGAAGCTGGATATTCTGTGATGCAGGCAACCAATTCAATGGCTTCGGCACAAGTTAAAGCAGTTGCAAATGCAAACCTTACTCCGCAATGGGCGTATGTAATGGTAAATATTAAACCAAATTTTTTAAATAAAAAGTAATTGAATTAACAATTTAAAAACTAAAAAAATGATACAGACTAAAAAATATAGCAGTATACTTTTTACCTCCTTGATGTTGGTAATGTGCATGGTTTTGTTCTCTTCTTTCAAAACAATTCCGAATCCTCCAGTTGCTGGAGAACCTGTCAAATTAGGATTCATTCCCTTGACCGACTGTTCGCCAATCGTAATGGCCAAAGAATTAGGTTTATTCAAAAAATACGGTGTTGAGGTTGTGGTTACCAAAGAAACATCTTGGGCCAATGTTCGTGACAAAATCTTAACAGGAGAATTGGACGGAGCTCATTGTCTTTACACTATGCCTTTTTCAGTGTACACAGGAGTAGGAGGAAAGGCAGGTTCCGAAATGAAAATCGCGATGATGCTTAACGTAAATGGGCAAGCAATTACCCTTTCCAATGACTTTTGCGGAAAAGTGGGATTCAAGCAAATGAATAAGGTAACGCCAGTTGTTGCTGCCAAATTAAAAGCCGAAAAAGAAGTGACTTTTGCAATGACCTTTCCTGGAGGAACCCATGATTTATGGTTGAGAAACTGGATGTCATTGGCAGGATTAAACCAAAAAGCGGTAAAAATCATCACGATTCCGCCTCCGCAAATGGTAGCCAACATGAAAGTTGGAAATATGGATGGATACTGCGTTGGTGAACCTTGGGGCGGAGTAGCCGTGAAACAAGGAATAGGTTTTACTCAAATTGCTTCTCAGGATATTTGGAAAGATCACCCGGAAAAAGCTTTGGTAGTCAACAAAGAGTTTAGTAATTCACGCCGCGAAGATTTGAAGAAGGTAATGAAAGCGATTCTAGAAGCTTGTATCTGGCTAGATAATCCTGCAAACCGCAAGAAAGCCGCAGCCATCATCGGTAAAGCGCCTTATGTTAACGCCCCAGCCGATGTTATTGAAGGAAGATTAATGGGAGATTATAATTTAGGCTGCAATCAAGGAACCGAAGTTTATGACAAGGATTATATGCTTTTTTACAAGGGAGGAACAGTAAATTACCCTCGTAAATCATACGGAATTTGGGCAATGGCACAGTTTGTACGCTTCGGATATTTGAAAGAGGAACCTAATTATCAAGCGATTGCCGATAAATTGATTCTTCAGGATTTATATGAAGAAGTGGCCAAAAGCATGAAGATCAAAGTCCCAGCAGATGATATGAAACCTTTCTCGCTTACTATGGACAAAACGGTTTTCAATCCAGCAAATCCATCAGCATATTTAAAGGTGGTAAAACATTAGAAAAAGATGCTAAGACTCTGAGTTACTAAGATTCTAAGTTTTTTAAAAATCTCAGAAACTTTGAGTCTTAGAAACTAAAAAATAATTTGGGCGTGACCTCGTTGTGGCAAGGGGCCAACTTATGGTACCGCTTATACGGCCCCTCACCACAACGAGGTCGGGCTATCCGCGCTACTTCGGTAGCCAGCTTCTATCCCTCACGCGCTCGCATAAACTTAGAAACTCAGATTCTTGGCAACTTAGTAACTTAAAAAAAAAAAATAATTATGTCAAATTTAAACACAGCAACAATAGAAACAGCTGAGGTAGCGGGAAGCTATTCTCTTCTAAAAACTTTTGGAAAAGTAGTTAAGAAAAAAAGACTTAAAAAAGCCTCACGTTATTTAATTGAAAAAGCAAAATCAATTGCATTTGCTTGTATTGGATTGGCTATCTTTTGCGGATTTTGGGCTGCATTAAGTATTTATACAAAAGAAGCTCTTCCAAGTCCATTAGCCACGCTAAAAGTATTATATGAAATGCTTAGTGATCCGTTTTATGATTACGGGCCAAACGACAAAGGAATCGGATTGCAGTTGTTTGTTTCCATAAAAACGGTTTTGACCGGGTTCTTGTTAGGGTCTTTGTTTGCAATCCCATTTGGAATCTTGATTGGAGCAAGTTCTTTCTTTAAAAATATATTTTATCCAATCGTTCAGTTTCTTAAACCGGTTTCACCTTTGGCTTGGTTCCCAATTGGGTTGGTGGTTTTCAAGGACACGGGTTTGGCAACGATATTCATTGTATTTATCACTTCGTTGTGGTCTACATTGATTAACACGGCTTTTGGAGTGGGAACAATTCCGCAAGATCATAAAAACGTGGCAAAGGCTTTTGGTTTCTCAAAATGGAGATATTTGACCAAAGTTGTTTTTCCATACACCCTGCCTCACATCATCACGGGATTACGATTGAGTATAAGTGTGGCGTGGTTGGTGATTGTTGCCGGCGAAATGTTATCAGGTGGTGCAGGAATCGGATTTTTTGTGTGGGACAGCTGGAATGCATTGAGCTTGGAAAAAGTGATTTCGGCCATCATCATTATCGGATTTGTGGGAATTATTTTTGACGGATTTTTTACAATAATCGAAAACAAGGTATCGTATAAAGGGTGAAAAAGTTGCTAAGATACTAAGTCGTCAAGTTCCTAAGTTTTTAATCTTGGTGACTTAGAATCTCAGAAACTTCTAAAAAAGCAGAATGTTGTTCTTTAGCCCCGATAGAAGTGGAAATCCTTGTTTGCCGAGGTTCGGCAAACGAGATTGCAACGGATAGCGGGAGGAAACTTTAGAGAAAAACAAATGTTCTGCTCCAAAAAAACTTAGAAACATAGGAACTCAGAAACTTAAAAACTAGAAAAGATGAGCTATTTAGAAATAAAAGATTTGGAAATTTCTTTTCCAACACCAAAAGGAAAATACATTGCAGTAAGAGACATTAACCTTTCGATTAAAAAAGGCGAAATCATATCAATAATCGGACATTCGGGTTGTGGAAAATCAACTATTATGAATGCGATTGGAGGAATGCTGACTCCAACAGGAGGATCAGTAGTATTGGATAATAAAAACGTAAAAGGGCCCGGACCGGATCGTGGAATCGTTTTTCAAAATTATTCGTTATTGCCTTGGCTGACGGTGGAAAACAATATTTTTCAAGCTGTGGATTCGGTTATGGATTGTTCTACGGCAGAGAAACACGAAATCGTAATTAAAAACTTGAAAATGGTGAATTTGTTCCAACACAAGGACAAACTACCGGGACAGCTTTCCGGAGGGATGAAACAAAGGGTGGCCATTGCAAGAGCTTTTGCGATTAATCCGGGAGTGTTATTAATGGACGAGCCTTTTGGAGCATTGGACGCCTTAACAAAAGGATCAATGCAACTCGAAGTTTTGAAATTATGGAATTTGAACAACAGGGAAAAAACTATCGTAATGATTACGCACGATATTGAAGAGGCACTGTTTTTGTCAGACCGAATTGTTGTTTTGCACAATGGTCCAGCCTCGACAATACGCGAAATCGTAACGGTAAATCTGCCAAGACCCAGAAATAAAATTGAAATCGTAAAAACACCTGAATATATTGAGTTAAGAGATCATTTATTACACCTCTTGACGGATCATTTCTCGATTGAAGATATGGGCGTTGCCTACAAAAGTTAGTTAATTTGTTTGCCCCAAAAAAGGTCTTTTCTATTCTTGAAAGGACCTTTTTTAAATAAAAATTCCAAACTCCAATAGTATATAATGGAGTTTGGAATTTTTATATGTGAAAGAATTTCTAAGAAATTATTCTTTAGTTTCTTCTTTTTTATCAGCTGGCTGATCATCTTTGGCTGCGTTTTTAAACTCTTTAATACCGCTTCCTAATCCTTTCATTAATTCTGGAATTTTTTTACCTCCAAAAAGTAATAAAACAACTGCCACTATAACAAGGATTTCTGGTAAACCTAATCTTCCCATGATTGAATATTTAATGCCGGAGCAAATTTGTAATTATATAATGGACAAAGGTATATAGAATAAATTTATGAGCATTGATTTTGAACTTTTTTTTGTTTGTGATAGCGTTAAATATTTTATAAAATTACAGTCTTTGTAATACAACTACTTATAATAGGCTAGTGCTGTCAATACTTTAAATTATTATATTTGTGACTTAAATGCTTGTCATGCCTAAAAAAAAATTAAAAAGGAAAAAGTTTTGGGACAGATTATTAATCAAAAACCGATTGATAATTTTGAATGAGAATACTTTTGAGGAAATTTTTTCTTTTAAATTGAATATAATGAGTGTTTTTGTTTCGCTTACCTTGGGAGCCATTTTTCTTATTTCGGTTACGACATTATTGATTGCTTTCACGCCATTGCGTGAATTTATACCAGGTTATTCCTCATCGGAACTAAAAAGAAATGCTACAGTGCTCGCCTTAAAATCAGATTCTCTTTCCAAGGCCTTGAAGAAAAACGAAATCTATATTAAATCTATTCAAAAAGTACTGAATGGCGAATTAGAATATGCCAAATTTAATAAGGATTCCATACTTTCAAGTACCGAGGAGGCTACTGAACCAGTAGATTTGTCACCATCGGAAAGTGAAATGGAATTGAGAAAAAGAGTGAATGAGGAAGAAAAACAGGATTCTGGATTAACTTCAAAAAAGAAAACCAAATAAGGAAGTTTTCTGTCTGATTTATCAAAAAATATAATAGTATTGCAATTTTAAATAAGCCCAAAGAATGTCACTAAAATCGGTTGCTGCAAAAATATTTGCAAAAAGAATATACAAAAAGACACAAGCTTGGGTTACTAATCCTATTGAAACCCAAAAAACAGTTTTCCTAGATTTGATAAAAGTTGCAAGAGAAACCCAATTTGGAAAAGACCATCATTTTGATCAAATAAAAACATACTCGGATTTTTCAAAACAAGTGCCTGTTCGTGATTACGAAGGCTTGAAATCCTATGTGGATCGAGTTGTAAAAGGAGAAGAAAACGTCCTTTGGAAAGGAAAACCATTGTATTTTGCCAAGACATCGGGAACCACTTCGGGAGCGAAATATATTCCGTTGACCAAAGAATCAATGCCGTATCATATAGAGGCGGCTAGAAATGCAATTTTGCATTACATACACGAAACCCAAAATGCCGATTTTGTAAAAGGAAAGATGATTTTTCTTCAGGGAAGCCCTATTCTTGAAGAAAAATACGGAATAAAATTGGGTCGTCTTTCTGGAATTGTAGCGCATTTTGTTCCAAAATATTTGCAAAAAAACCGATTGCCTTCCTGGGAAACTAATTGCATTGACGATTGGGAAACCAAGGTAAATGCCATTGTCGATGAGACTATAAATGAAGACATGACCGTGATTTCGGGGATTCCTTCCTGGGTGCAAATGTATTTTGAAAAACTTCAGCAAAGAGCAGGTAAGCCTGTTGGAGATATTTTTAAAAACTTCAATTTATTTATTTATGGAGGTGTCAACTATGAACCTTACCGATCTAAATTTGAAAATCTGATTGGCAGAAAAGTAGATAGTATTGAATTATTCCCGGCTTCCGAAGGATTTTTTGCCTACCAAGATTCTCAAAAAGAAAAAGGAATGTTACTTTTGTTAAATTCGGGTATTTTTTATGAATTTATAAAAAGTGAAGATTTTTATACAGAAAAGCCAAGGCGATACACTATAGGAGAAGTAGAATTGGGAGTTAATTATGTTTTGATTATTTCTACCAATGCCGGACTTTGGGGTTATAACATTGGAGATACCGTTCAATTTACCTCTTTAAAACCGTATCGGGTTATTGTTTCCGGTCGTATTAAGCACTATATTTCGGCCTTTGGAGAGCATGTAATAGGGAAAGAAGTAGAATGTGCCTTGAAAGAAGCAATGGAAGGTACCACAGTTCAAGTCAATGAATTTACGGTTGCACCACAAATCACGCCGGCTGAAGGATTACCGTATCACGAATGGTTTATTGAATTTGAAAACGAACCACAGGATTTTAATTCTTTTGCGGAAGCACTGGATAATGCCATGCGTAAACAGAATATTTATTATGACGATTTGATTGTAGGTCATGTTTTGAAAAAATTAGTTATCACAAAAGTGGTTAAGAATGGCTTTCAGGAATACATGAAATCGATAGGAAAATTGGGGGGACAAAATAAAATTCCTAGGCTTTCTAATGATAGGAGTATTGTGGATGTATTATTTATAAATAAAAAATAATTCCATCTTTGTAAACAACTAGGATTACTTTTATAATTTTATAAAAAGTTTCAAAAATGAAAATTGAAAAAATACGAATAAAAAACTTTAAAGTATATCAAGATACAGAAATAAGAGATTTACCTAATATGTGTGTTTTTCTCGGAGCAAATGGATCAGGAAAATCCACACTTTTTGAAGTTTTCGGTTTTTTGAGTGATGCACTCAAAAGCAATGTAAAGACTGCACTCAATAAAAGAGGTGGTTATAAAGAAGTTTATTCAAGAGATGGAGATGGAGATATTGAAATTGAAATAAAGTTTAGAAATCCTGACGTTGATGGTAAAAAACAGCCTTTAATTACATATGAACTTTCTGTTTGTTTGGGCGAAACTAATATGCCGGTAGTTTCTAAAGAAGTATTAAGTTATAGAAGAGGAAATAGAGGAAGACCTTATCGTTTTTTAGAATTCATGTATGGAAAAGGAAACGCAATTGTAAATGAAAGTGAATTTGAATCTGCAAAACAAGAATTTAAGGAACAAAGAGAAGAACAGACTTTAGATAGTTCAGATATTTTGGCAATAAAAGGTTTAGGTCAATTTCAAAAATTTAATGCTATTAGTTCTTTTAGGAGATTGCTAGAGAATTGGTATGTTTCTAATTTTCAAATTCAGGCGGCACAAAATATTGAAGATACAGGTTTAAGTGAACATTTATCAACTTCGGGAGATAATTTAGCTCAAGTAACTAAATATATATATGAAAATTTTCCAGATACTTTTCAAAAGATTTTAGATAAAATGAAAGAAAGAGTTCCTGGTATTGATAAAGTTGAAGCTACAGAAACTATAGATGGTCGAATAGTTTTACAATTTAGTGACGGTAGTTTTAAAGACCCTTTTATTTCTAGATTCGTATCTGATGGAACTATTAAAATGTTTGCTTATTTGGTTTTACTTAACGATCCAAAACCGCATCCTTTGTTATGTATTGAAGAACCAGAAAATTATCTACATCCTGAACTTTTGATTGAATTAGCTGAAGAGTTTAGAGATTATGCCAATAGAGGTGGGCAAGTATTTATTTCATCACATTCTCCAGACTTTGTAAACGCATTAGAAGTAGATGAACTTTTTTGGTTAAATAAAGACAGAGGTTTTACAAGTATTAAAAGGGCTTCGGATGATGAAGCCATATCAAATTTGTTTAAAGATGGTGATAAATTAGGATATTTATGGAAACAGGGATATTTTATAGGGAGCGGTCCTAAAAATTAATTTATGGCTAGAATAGAAATATTAGTGGAGGAACCATCAATGAAAGAATTTTTAACTATTTTATTGCCAAATGTACTTGATAAGCAATGGGTTTTGAATGGGAATTACTTTATTAGAAGCTTTGAAGGTAAAAGTGATTTACAAAAAAACATACCATCAAAAGTAAAATTTTTGAGTAATTGGAATCATGAAGCAGCTGGAGTAGTCATTATGCAAGATCAAGACAGTTCGGACTGTAAAATTCTTAAACAAAAACTCATAGATATTTGCAGCCAAAATGGCGATTGCCCTAAATTAGTTAGAATAATATGCAGAGAGCTTGAATCTTGGTATCTTGGTGATTTTGTAGCCGTAAATAAAGCTTATCCAAGTTTTAAATATCAAAATTATATAAAAAAAGCAAAATTTAGAATCCCAGATAATTGCAATGCTTTTGATGAATTAAAGAAAATACTGCCTGAATTTCAAAAAGTTGGCGGTGCAAAAAAAATTGCACCATTTATAAATGTTCAAAATAATAAATCTGAAAGTTTTCAACAAACAATAAGAGGATTAATATCATTTTTTTTGACCATAAAAGATGTAAAAAATTAAGTTGAATAAAATGAAAGAAGCAAAAAATATATCCAGATCTCGAGCTCACGAATCATCGGCGGCAATTGAAAAAATGTACATCACGATGCGTCATCTTTTCAATAGAGGTTTCTATAAGCCGATGGGAGTTTCAGGAGATACTTTACGAGAAGCCTTGTTGGCTTTAAGACCTGAAATTTATGGAAATATCGGTGAAGAAAAGGTAGAATTAAATGGGCTTTTGTATGTAATAGAACGTCTTCCAATAGGAATTGAGGAATGTAGATTCATTAATTTGACATCGGATGAAGGCTATTCCAAATCACATTTTCAAGCGATTGTTCCGCCTAAAAGACGCCGTAATTGCTATCGTATTGATGAAGAACAAATGAATGTGGAGATTACCAGAGGGCGTTCGGACATTTATGATATTTTGACACATTTAACATTCATCTTTATTGAATCTCACAAAATAAAAAATAGGGTTTTACAGGATGAAATTGGTGAAGTATCCCGAGATTGGATCAAACTGGAAATAGCGGTTTCTCAAACCAAGAAATTAACCTTGGTAGAAAAAGAAAAAGCGATTTCTCATGCCGCCAACATTCTGGGAAGGACCTTTGCGGAAGTTTTGGATATTTATGATAGTTTTGGAACCGATACTGCTCCCGATCGTTTTTTACACGTGATTTATTGGTTGGGAAAATTGGCAATTGAAGAAGATGTTGATAATAGCAAAAGAACAATTACGTTTAGCCCTGTTTTGAGAGAACGTTTGGGACATCATATTCACGGTGAAATTTGGGCAAATAACATCAAGGAAGTTCTAAACGCGAATCAATTGCTGGACAGACCTATTCATGTGATTAGTGCCAATATGCATTCGGTGATGAATTCTATTTTTGCGACACCTCATTTAAAGGCAAAGTTCAAGGACAAATCTGATTTCTTTATTTATGAAGAATTAAGCAAGTCTGGCGCCAATGAAGTGAGAAGCCAAGTAGAAGCAATAGCATTGAAACAAGGAATGATTTTCTTGCCAGATGCTTCGGGTACGAACATAGACGTACAAATTTTTGATACAGCCAAAATTGACTGGTCCAAGACAGCTTTTCCAAAGGCAAATTTAGGTGAAAAAAAACCTGTAATTATTGTTATGGATTATGCTTTTGGAGAGCAAGCCTATGAAACGATTGATGAGCTGTTGAGACCTTATAAAAAGGACACATTGCTTCGAGTAGAATCGGTTTCTATTATGGGTAAGGCGGGAATTCTGGAAGGAGGAAAAGGAGATATCATGATTCCGAATGCACATATCAATGAAGGGACAGCTGATAATTATTTCTTTGAAAATGAATTGACTCCCGAAATGTTTGAAGGCAATGGCATTGCGATTTATGCAGGGCCAATGGTTACCGTGCTTGGAACATCGCTGCAAAACAAGGACTTATTAAAGTTCTTCCATGAATCGACTTGGGCAGTAATTGGACTTGAAATGGAAGGCTCTTATTATCAAAAGGCAATACAGGCGGCATCGAAGATCAGGAAAAGTGTTCCTCACGACATTAAGGTGCGTTATGCGTATTATGCTTCGGATAATCCGTTGGAAACAGGAAGCACATTGGCTTCTGGAGGACTGGGAACAACTGGCGTAAAACCTACCTATTTGATTACCATCAAGATTTTAGAACAAATTTTTAATATAAAATAAAATTTATAAATGAGTGCAAAGTTTACACAAAATGAGACTGATCAAGAAATTGATTTAGCTCAAATTTCACAAAAGATAAATAATTTTTTTGGAGGAATTAATACTTCAATTTTTAAAGGAATTCAGTTTTTTGTTCGCAATTGGATAATTGTTCTGATTTTAGTTATAGTTGGATTTGGTTTAGGATTGTTTTTAGACAAAACACAAAAAGAGTACGAAAGCGAAATAATAGTAAGTCCAAATTTTGATAGTGTAGATTATTTGTACTCAAAAATTGCTTTGTTGAGTTCAAAGGTAAGAGAGAATGATACCATTTTTTTGAAATCAATAGGGATAATGAATTCCAAAGAAATAAAAAAAATTGAATTGGAGCCTATTGTTGATATTTATAAATTTATTGATAACAATGAGCAAAATTTACAGATGTTGCAATTAATGGCAGAATACGGGGATTTAGAAAGTGTTGTTAAGGAAACTACCACAAGTAAGAATTATGTGTTTCATAGTATTACAATTTCTACGAGTACAAAAGAAAACAGCAATTCATTTGTTCAGGCAATATTAAAATATCTGAATGTTAGTAGTTATTATAAAGAAGTTCAAAAGATAAAGATTGAGAATGTCAATCGAAAAATAAAAGAGAATACAATAATTATTGCTCAAATTGACGGAATATTAAATGAATTTTCTAATGCATCAGCACATCAAAAAACAAGTGATAAACTGGTTTATTACAATGAAAATACTCAATTGAACGATGTTATCAAGACTAAAGAAGGTTTAGGCAGAGAGATTGGAGATCTAAAATTGGAATTACTATCTTCTGATAAAATTATCAAGGAAAATTCGGTTGTTTTGAATTTGCAAAAAACGGGAATCTTAAAAAATAAGTTTAAGTTTATTTTGCCATTACTATTTATTATGGGATTTGCCATGATTAATTTTTTTATAAAGTTTTATAAAAATCAAAAAACTTTATCTGGTTTGAAATCCTAAAATTTGATTGTATTATTTTAAAATGATTAAAGAGAATAACATAATTCTTTAACATCGTATTTTATAATTTAAATTACAAGTAATTAATGAATCGGGGATGGGACTTTCTTGAAATCATTGTATAAAAACCATAAAAAATTAGTCAAATAAAACAGGAATGTTTCAAAAAATAGGATCTTTATTAAAAAACAAACTTACTGTCAATCTTTTTTATATTGGGATAATCAAGTTTATCAATATATTTTCAAAGTATATTTTATTGAGTTATTTGGTTAGAACTTTTGGAGAAGAAAATTATGGAATAGTAACATGGGTAGATTCATTTATTCAGTATTTTTTGATTCTTATCAATTTTGGTTTTGATATGTATGCGGCAAAATATATTGTTGAAAACAAACAAGATAAATCAAAATTAAACCAGATTATTTCAACAATTATTACAATAAAAGTAGGCTTGTTTTTTATTAGTTTATTATTGTTAAGCCTATTTTCTTTTACAGAAGGAATTTCCAAGTATATTGACTTTATGTACTTAATGCTCTTAATGGGAATAGGTGAAGTTTTATTTCCGTTTTGGTATTTTCAGGGTATAGAGAAAATGAAGCCTATTGCTATCGTTACTCTGGTATCAAAAGGGTTGTTGGTAATTCTAACAATTGTATTTGTAAAAAAGCCTGAACAGATATTATTATACATTTCGTTATTAGTTTTAACAAATATTGTTTGGGGTGGATTGGGTTTTTTTTTCATGAAAAAAGAATCAGATTTTAAATTTATTGCAGTCTCCTTCAATACTATTATAACGTATTTAAAAGAAGGCTACCTGTTTTTTTTAGGTAAATTTTCTACATTGTTTCTAAATTTTGGGACTATTTTTTTGATAGGCTATTTTTGTTCTAAAAACTTGGTTGCAGGTTTTGATATTGCTTCCAAGATAATTTTTGCATTTGTATTTCCTTTCGAGGTGATTCAGCAGGCTGTCTTTCCTGTAATTGTAAGATCAAAAAATAAATTATTTGTACAACGTTTAATATTGTTTACACTATGTAGTGGTATAGTATGTTCTAGTATTATCTATCTTTTTTCCAAACCAATAATGGTTTTCTTTGGAGGAGTACAAATGTCAAAATATGCTTTTTTGTTAGAATCATTAGTGATTTTAATACCTGTCATTAGTTGCACAATAATAATAGGTTGTTGTTCTTTAGTAGCTTTTGGCGCTATAAAACAGTATAATTATTCTCTTGTAATTTCTTGTTTGTGTTATGTATTTGGAGTTTTTGTTCTTTATGTTTCAAATGAAATCAAATTTATGAATCTTTTGGTTTTACGTATAAGCATAGATATAATAATGGTTTTGTTAATTTTCTATTTTTCCTTAAAAAAGAAAACGTTGTTATAATGAAAGAAATGTTGTTATATTTGCACAAATATTAAAATTTAAAAAAGGTGAAAAGATACTTTTATTTTGCAATAATGTCTGTTTTTTTATTTTCTTGTAATAAAGAAACAAAAACTCCCGATGCTGTTGAAACTGAAGATTCAGTAAGCGTAGTAAGTATTGAAAGATATCAAACGGAAATATTTCAATTAAACACTGATGAATATACAGCGGTAACAGTAAATAAACTAACCGGAAAAGTATTTATAGGTAAAAATGCTACAGGTTGGTATGAGGCTACAAATGCTGAAACTATCCCAGCTTATGATACCCCTACCTATTCTATTAAAGTGTTTAAAGGATCAGATTCAAGCGCTCAAATAGCGTTATTGGATGGTGAAACTGGAAAAATCTATATGTATATAGTAGGTCATACCGCTAATTTCTATAATGCTAACATTCCTTTGGAAACTTTAGAAAAAAGTTAGTAATAAAAAAAATATAAATGTATCTAGCTGTTTTTTTTTTAATACTGCTTTTGTTTTATTGGAAAAGAAAAATAGTATTGCTGTCAGTTGTTGATGCATTTATGTTTTATTTTAGTGGTGTAATAATCTTTACATTTTTATACCATAATTACTATCCTATTCACTATAAATTTAATTTTTTCGAACTTGATTTTATAAAAAAAAGAAGGTTTGATGAAACCATGGTTATTTTTGTAAAACTAATTACTCTTTTCGTTTTTGGTGTTATTTTATATGGTGTTATCAATAAATCATATTTAAATTTATCAAGGCAAAAAATTAAGATTTTTAATAGCAAAAGCCTTGTTTTAAATAGTGATAAACTTTCAAAAATTGTTATTGCATTAACTATAGTCTGTATAATACTGGTTTGGATTGATTATGGATCAGCACTTTTTTATAGAGTAAAATATATTCCAAAGAAGAGTTCCGTTTATAAGATTATTTATCAAAATTTGTTGATTGTTTCCTGTCTTTTATCAGGTGTAATTTACAATAAAAAAAAAGCAGTTGCTATTTTTGCCTTCTTAGTGGCAATGATTATAGGGATTGGGATCGGTAGTAGAGCTGCAACTATTTATTTGATTGTTTTTGGTTTTACGTACGGATTTTTTTTAGGAACAAAAAGGGCTAAAATTTTTTATTTTATTTATATACCATTTATAGTCGTATTTTTTGGTTATAATATTGCTTTACGAGTAGAATCCGCGGGGCACGGATTGATTCCATACTTGAAGGTTACTTTCAACAAACCTGAGATAATTTTTAAGTATGTAATTATGAATATTTATTACACGTTTATTTTTGGGTTTTATGCAACTGCAGAAACTTTTAAACTTTATAAAAATGCATCTATTTCTAATTTAGTTACAGTACTTAGTCCATTGCCAGGGAGAATGACTAATTGGTACATTATTGCTTCAAGATTGAGAATTAATAAAACGGCTCCCTTTACTGCAATTGGTGAATTAGCTAAATACCCTTTTTTTAGTTGCTTCTACTATCTTTTTATCGGTTATTATTTTTCCTTTATTGACCATTTTATAAGGTTACAATTACTGAGCAAAAAATATTTGTGGACGATTTTGCATTTTATATTGCTAGTTTTGTTTATTGTGCATAGTTTCGAATATAATCTTAGATCCACAAATCGTTTTATTTATTATTCTATGGGCGTCTATGGTATTTATTTTATACTAAAAAAAATAAAAAGCAAATTACCCAAGAATACTTTAAATAATACTTTGTAATGAAAAGTTATAAGGATATAGAGTTAGATGTATTTATGGAAAAGGTTACAAATTTTGTTGCTTTTTTTTGTGGCTTATTTGTTTTGCTGCCTTTTAAATTTAAACCTTATACTGTTTTTGCTTTTGTTCTTTTGGCATTGCTTTCAAAAATTAAATTTAAAGATGTATTAAAGTGTGATTGGAAATCGATTTTAATTTATAATTTTTTCGCAATAAGTTGTGCTTTAAGTCTTTTTTACACTAATGATTTACATCGGGGTTTTACTATTTTAGGAAGATATGTTCCTTTGTTATTAATTCCGATAGCATATTCTTTTTTGCCAAGCAGCACTAAGCAAAAATTTAACCAAGTATTTATCAAAACATTTATTCTGGCTTCTTGTTTGTATTCAGTTTTGATATTTATTTACATACTTAAGTTAGGATATTTTAGGAATGAACATGATTTAAGTTATTGTTATTCGTATATAACTTTTGAGTTCTATGGCATAAATGAACATCCAATTTATATATCTGTTTATTTTTCTATTGCATTACTTTTGTTGTTAATCAACAGTTTTTCGAATAGGATTATTAATGTGATTTTATTTTTACTGCTGATTTCTGGCCTCCTTATTCTTTCAAGAAAAGGGCCAATTGTTTCTTTTTTTATCATTTCGTTTATTTTATTTATTTTAAAAAAACAAAGGCGTCAATTGTACAGACTAATATTGGTTTTTATTGGCGTATTTTCTATTTCTCTTTTTGTACCTGAAATTAAGAACCGTTTTTTGGAAGTTTTAGATACTAATAAAGTTTCAAATAATAGTGAGACATCTACAGGAATTAGAAAAATTTTATGGGAAAGTAGCTGGAAATTAATTCAGAAATCAGACTATTTAGGGTATGGTATAGGAGATGTGCAAGAAGTTCTTAGTAAACAATTGGCCAAAGATGGATTTACAATTTTAGCCAAGGAAAATTATAATGCCCATAATGAATATCTTCAAATCGGTCTGGCTATTGGTTTTTTTGGTTTTTTGTCTTTTCTTGTGTCTTTTTTTTTCTTCCTTTTTTCATTTATTAAAAAAGGAAATACTAACGGAATTGTCTTTCTGGTATTTTTTATTTTTGTGTTCTTTTTTGAAAGTTTTTTGGAAAGACAAAATGGAATTATCATTTATTCTTTTATAACCTGTATGTTTATTTTTAGTTCTGATTTTGCCAAAAACCTACAAGATGAAACGTAGTATTCTCATTATAGGCCCTTTTCCCGGGCCGCCAAAAGGGATTAGTTTATCCAATAAAATTGTATCAGAAGGTTTGGCGGGTAAAAACTGGAAGGTAGTTGAACTAAACACGGAGCAGTCTGAAAACGTGAATGGCGAAATTGGCACTTTTTCTTTTGAAAAACTTGCCTTTTTAAAAACATATTTCGAGATTTATAAAATATTTGCAGCCGATATTGTTTACATAACAATTGGAATTACTTTTTTTGGAGTTATAAAATATGCGCCGTTTATAGTGTTATCTAGGCTTTTGAACAAGAAAACTGTAGTTCATTTGCACAGTGATCATTTGAAAACAGAATATCAATCTCTAAAAGGATTGAAGAGAAAAGTTTTTAAAAAATTGATGATTAGCTTTGATTCAGGGATTGTCCTTTCAAAGTTGTTGAGAGATAATCTAACTCCATTTATTGCCAATGACTCAATCTTCGAAATATATAATTTTGTAGAAGATAAATTAATGGTCTCGAAACAAACGATACTTAATAAGGATTATACGGAGATTCGTCTTTTCTTTTTAAGTAATTTGTTAGAAGAAAAAGGAATTAATATTTTGCTTAATGTAATCAAAAAACTAAATGGCGAAGGGATAATCCTTAAGGTTAAAATTGCGGGTAATAAAATTAAAGGCAATGATATAGATTTGCTTTTGGAAGAATTAGAAAATGTAGAATATCTTGGTATTGTTTCAGGAAAGTCAAAACAAGATTTATTACTTTGGGGGAATGTTTTTTGTCTGCCTACTTTTTTTAGCATGGAAGGACAGCCCATCAGCATTCTTGAAGCAATGTCATTTAATAATCTGATTTTAACAACCAATCATGCAGGAATTCCAGATATTTGTGGAGATGAAAATGCTGTTTTTTGTGTTAAAAGGAGTGAGGAAGACCTTTATGTTAAATTGAAATATATCATTTCCGATTGGGATAAATTACAGTTAAAGGCGGTTTCGAATGGTATTTATGCAAGAAGTACATTTACAGAAACCAAGTTTATCACTGCTCTTGAAGAAGTTCTCTTAACAACAATTGGCACACATTAAAAGTATACATGAATATTACAATAATCAGTCATAATTATTTTCCTGAAGACAGCGGGATAGGTTTGTATACTACAGGAATGGCTGAGTTTTTGGCTAAAAAACACCAAGTGAGCATAATTACGGGAGTCCCTTATTATCCGCAGTGGAAAATTTATTCAAACTACGCAGACAGTTCTCTTTTTGTAAACGAGATTATCAATGGAGTAAATGTATATCGATTTAAACAATATACCCCCCAAAGACCAACTTTTCTCAGCAGAGTTCTGCAAATGGTTCATTTCTTTTTTGGGTCTGTTTTTAATTGTTTAAAAATAAAGAAAACTGATGTTGTTGTAGTAGTTATGCCGTTTACCATATCTATAGTTTTGGGCTGGATTTTAAAATTGCTAAGAGGTGGAAAACTTTGGGTTCACATACAAGATTTTGAATTTGATGCGGCCTTAAGCACAAAGTCTTCCTCTAAAATAAAATTCGTTTCGAAAATTTTATTCAAAATCGAAAAAATAATTTTACAAAAAGCTGATTTTGTTAGCACCATTAGTAAATCAATGCTGTACAAACTAACCGAAAAAAAGATTGTAAGTCAGTTTTATTTTCCGAATTGGATCGATCATTCAAAAATTGATTCTTCAAGAGCGGTAAAAAGCGAATTATTCAACATAAATACATTTAATGTCCTTTATTCGGGCAATATTGGAGAAAAACAAGATTGGGAATTTTATATTAAACTTGTAGAATCGATGCAACACCTTCCTGAAATTCATTTTTATTTAATAGGTGAGGGAGCAAAAAAAACATCTGTTTTGGAAACTTTGAAAGGTTGCAATAATCTTACCTACTATCCTCCAGTATCTTATGAGGAATTAAATAATGTACTATGTACTGCCGATGTTCACGTATTGTTTCAAAAACCCGAATTTATGGACGTGGTAATGCCTTCAAAAATTTTAGGAATGATGGCAAGCTCAAAACCATCAATAGTGACAGGGCATGAAGATTCTGAAATAAAGGTCAACTTCGCAAATTCTGGAGGGGGATATTATTTTGATGAAAATAATTTGGAAACTATAAAAAATAGCATTCTTTACCTTGAAAAACACTCAGATATATCTCAAGTAATGGGTTCCAATGCAAGGGATTTTGTCATACAAAACTTTTCACATGAAAACATATTATCTAAATTTCAAACAGAATTAGAATCTCTTATTAACGAATAAGTTATCTGAAAAATATTCCGTCAACTTCCAACTGTTTTCCTGTTTTTTTATCAAAAAAACCATTTTCTATAGCATGTAATTGAAACCCTAACTTTTGTAATTTAGATTTCATTTCATGATAGGTTAATGTCCCTTTATAAGAAGGTTCAAATGCCATTTCGATTTGAATGCCAGTGATATTTTTTAAACAATTTTCGGCGCCCTTCAAGACCATTTCTTCGTAGCCTTGTGTGTCAATTTTCAGATAAATCTTTTTATTATTTATGTTCAACGTTTCGAAAACAGTATCTAATTTTTTAATTTGAATTGTTTCTTTTTCCATGAAAACCGCATCAGGAGCACTATCTGTTAATTGGGGTAATTGATCTAAAAGAGAACTACTTACAGAATTTTTTGAAATATTTATATTAGTTTCGCCATCTCTTTCACCAAGAGAGTGTTGAAAGACATTCCATTTAGGATCTTTTGAAGCTGTTTTTTTTAAAAGTTGAAATGCTTTTGTCATAGGTTCAAATGAAAAAATATCACCTTTAAAACCAATGTTTCTCATTTCGGCTCCATATTGGCCTATGTTTGCTCCAACATCTAAAATCACATCAATTTGATGATAGTGGAGCAAGGCAATTCTGCGTGATAATTGCTCAGTGGGATATTTTGTAATTTCAATTTTAAAAAAAGAGTTAAATGCTCTTTTTAGTTTTAAGAGACTGCTTTTATTTTTATATAAATATTTATTCATTTAGTAACAATTTAAGAGTTTAATGTAATTGAGCGCTCTAAAATATGAATTTAAACATTTTCAGAAAGCAATATTTAAATTCATTTTATGTTTTTTAAACGAATTAATTATATATTGCTGGTTTTCAATATTATATTGCAAAGGTAATTTTATATATAACAAAACTGTTTTTAATAAAAGATTTTGTTATTTGTTTTTTATAACTTGCATTCGTAAAAATTACTTATGAAAAGAATACTTATTACTGGTGCTGCGGGATTTTTAGGATCACATTTGTGTGATCGTTTTATTAATGAAGGTTATCATGTAATTGGAATGGATAATCTTATTACAGGAGATTTAAAAAACATTGAACATTTATTCAAATTGGAACATTTTGAATTTTATCACCATGATATTACCAAGTTTGTTCATGTTCCTGGACAATTAGATTATATTCTGCATTTTGCCTCACCTGCAAGTCCGATTGATTATCTTAAAATTCCAATTCAGACTTTAAAAGTTGGCTCTCTTGGAACTCATAATCTTTTAGGTTTGGCCAGGGTAAAAAACGCCAGAATTCTTATAGCTTCCACATCAGAGGTGTATGGGGATCCTTTGGTTCATCCACAAACTGAGGAATATTATGGAAACGTAAATACCATTGGTCCAAGAGGAGTATATGACGAGGCCAAGCGTTTTCAAGAGTCAATTACCATGGCTTACCATACTTTTCATAATGTAGAAACCAGAATTGTTCGTATTTTCAATACTTATGGACCAAGAATGCGTCTTAATGACGGACGTGTTATTCCTGCTTTTATTGGACAGGCAATTCGAGGTGAAGATTTGACTATTTTTGGAGATGGAATGCAAACTCGTTCGTTTTGCTATGTGGATGATCAAGTAGAAGGAATTTTTAGACTATTACATTCAGATTATGTGTATCCTGTAAATATTGGAAATCCGGATGAAATTACGATCAAGGATTTTGCCGAGGAGATTATTAAACTTACAGGAACTTCTCAAAAAGTGGTTTATCATCCATTACCAATAAATGATCCTTTACAACGCCAACCAGACACGACCAAGGCCAAGGAATTACTGGGTTGGGAAGCAAAAGTAAGTCGTGCCGAAGGAATGAAAATCACCTATGATTATTTTAAATCCTTATCAAAGGAAGAATTGTCCAAGGAAGAGCACAAAGATTTTTCTAAGTATATCAATTAGTGAAAACTAAGACAGGAAGATATTCGGGTTACATAAGACCTTTTTCACGTATAATAGATTTGATTATTATCAATTTTTTTATAACGTACTTTTCTGGTATTCCTATTTTTCATGACTATTATGGTTTTTTAATTAGTTGCGCTTGGTTTATCATTGCTATTAATTTAGGTTTTTATGAAGTATATAGGTATACCAAGGTAATTGCTATTTTAAGCTGTACATTAAAGCAAGCGTTTCTTTTCTCCGTTTGTTGTCTGGCACTTGCTTATTTTTATTCCGATAAATATAGTTTGTCCACGATATTGTTGTTTTCATCAGTATCGGTACTATTAATTCTTGGTTTCAAGTTGTTTATTTATTTCTTTTTGAGGAGGTATAGAATTTTGTTTGGAGGCAATTTTAGAAAGGTAGTTCTTGTAGGAAAAGAAAAAAGTGTAAGTCCATTGAGGCATTTTTTTGAAGAAAATCTGGATTATGGTTACAAGTTGATTAAAGTATTTGATTTGCAGAATCACAAAGCAGATTGTTTCAAGGATATTTTTTCATTTGTTTTGGTAAATGAAATAGATGAAATTTATTGTTCAATGGAAGACTTGTCCAGTAAACAAATTGAAGATTTTATTTTCTTTGCTGATAATAATTTGAAAACACTCAAATTTATTCCTGATCAAAAGCAATTATTGTCCTTGAATGTAGTATTCGAATATTACGACTATATTCCGGTAATTTCACAGAGAAGAATTTCTTTGGATGATTCCTTGCACAAGATAATCAAACGTATTTTTGATATTGTTTTTTCATTAATAATAATAATAGGTCTATTATCTTGGTTGACACCTATTTTGGCAATTATAATAAGAGTAGATTCCAAGGGGCCATTGTTTTTTATGCAAAAAAGAAATGGTTTGAATAACAAGGAATTTAATTGTTTCAAGTTTCGTTCAATGAGAATCAATGATCTGGCAGATATTGAACAGGTTTCCAAAAACGATACTAGAATTACAAAAATTGGTAAATTTATCCGTAAAACCAGTATTGATGAATTACCACAATTTTTTAATGTTTTATTAGGAGACATGTCAGTAGTGGGACCGAGACCACATATGGTGAGCCATACTAATATGTATGCTGAAAGAATTGATAAATTTATGGTGCGCCATTTTATAAAACCAGGAATAACGGGTTTGGCACAAACCAAGGGATTCCGTGGAGAAGTTGAGACAGACAAGGATATTATAAACAGGGTAAGATATGATATTTTTTATATAGAAAAATGGTCTTTGTTGCTGGATATTAAAATCGTTTTCAATACTATTTATAATACGGTAAGAGGTGACAAAAAAGCCTATTAGTATGGAATCTTTAGTATCAATAATAACACCTTCTTTCAATTCAGATAAATTTATTGCCCAAACTATTCAATCGGTACAGAATCAAACGCATCAAAATTGGGAAATGATTATTGTAGATGATTGTTCAACAGATCAAACCAAGTCGATTATTGAACAATTTGTTATAAATGACAGCAGAATTCGTTTTTTTCAACTGGAAAAGAATTCTGGTGCAGGAATTGCCAGGGAGATGGCCTTGTCAAAGGCAACAGGAGACTATATTTCCTTCTTGGATGCAGATGATCTCTGGAAACCGTTGAAACTTGAAAAGCAACTTCAGTTCTTGAAAGACAACAAAGCTCATTTTACGTTTTCTTTTTATGACTGTATTGACGAAGTTGGGAATTCTTTAGGCAGAAGGGTAGAAGCGCCAAGAAATCTTTCCTATCGCCAATTGTTTTTTTGCAATTATGTTGGTAACCTTACGGGTATTTACGAAGTAGATTTTTTTGGAAAAATAGCGATTTCTTCAACTCGGAAACGTCAGGATTGGATGGTTTGGCTCAGCATTCTGAAAAAGGTTAAGAAGGCAAAACCAGTTGCTGAAAGTTTGGCTTTTTACCGTATTAGAGACAATTCACTATCAGCCTCCAAAGTTGATTTATTGAAACATAATTTTGCCGTTTACAGACGTTTCCACGGGTTTAATTACGTAAGTTCTATATTTATTATGATCGGTTTTTTATTTACCCAATTGATAATTAAACCACGTTATATAAAGAAAATTTAGAGTTATTTCTTGTATCCAATTTTTGTTCTTGGTTGTTCATTTTCTTTTTTCTCGGTCAATTCGTCCAGATAAGAAAAAACCAATTCGATATTTTTATCATGGTTTTCCAATTTTTTCTGAATTTGAACAATATCCAATTTCATTTCAGTAGTGTCATGAAGCATTTGTCTCACTTTGGCAAATATTCTCATAATTTGAATATTAGTCTGAATAGCTTTGTCACTATTCAAAACGCTTGACAACATTAGTATTCCGTGTTCGGTGAAAACGGATGGTAAATATTTTTGATGTTGACCTCTACCTTTCTTTAAGGTCGCAATTTGCGACCTTAAAGAATTAAATTCTAATTCTGTAAGTTGAAACATAAAATCCTCTGGAAATCTAGTGATGTTTCTCTTAACAGCTTCTTTCAATCTTTTAGTTTCAATTTCATAAAGCTTGGCTAAATCTCTATCTAGCATCACTTTTTGATTTCTAATGTAGTAAATGTTGTTTGAAATTGTTTCTTCAGAAAGTATGATTTGTGAATCCATCGTTTATATTTTATAAAAAATAAATATACGATTTTATTTACATTATAATAATGAAGAGAATTGTTTTAGTTTTCCTCTGTTGCTTCTTTCCAAAGTTGTTTTTCTATTGAAAGTAAAAAATAAATTGGGTTCAAGATATAAAGTAATTGCTTGTTCTATTTTTTGAATTTGTTTGTTACTCAATTCTAATTCACTTACATAATCAATTTCAAAAGAATCAATTTTGGTTTGTTTAATGACAAATTCGTTTACGTTTCCATCATCTTCAATTATGCTTTTGGTTACATAATAAAAAGTCAAACCAGGAGATTTTTTACCGCTTGGCAAAACAGCAACGTCATTGGTTCTTCCAATTAATTTTTTGAGAATAGGTTTTTTGGGCGTGCTTTTTTCATCCAAAATTCCAATATCACCAAGGTCATAACGAATAAAAGGATGTGCCTTATTGAAAAGAGAAGTAATTACAATTCGCCCCGAAGTTCCGTTTGGAACAGCTTGATTATTTTCGTCCAAAATCTCTACCAACAACGTTTCTGAATTAACCTGCCATTCATCTTCCGGATTTTGAAAGGCGATTAAATCCAATTCTGAAGCTCCATACTCATTGACAATTGGAATGTCAAATTGTTTTTCTAGTAGTTGTTTGTCTTTTTCAAAAAGCATTTCGGAGGTAACCATACATACTTTTAATGTCGGACAGATTTCTTTTAAAACGATATTTTTTTTCTGCAAAAATTTGGCAAATAAAACGATTGATGATGTATAACCATTGATATAGTCGAATTTTTTGGTTTTAAAATCTTTTAAAAAACCTTCCAAAACTTGATCGGATAAATTAAAGATTGAAAACCGATATCTATGACTTAAAAAATCCTTGAATCGTTCTTTTTTGTTTCCAATAAAATCTAGAGGAATACCGTAAAAACGAGCTTGATAGGAAGCATTAAAATCAATTCCATACCAGCCAAAACGGTAAATATTAGAAGACCAAGTCAATGCGTGGCAAAATTTATCTTTCGCAAACACGAAAGGATGCCCGCTGGAACCTGATGTTTTGTTGAGGTAAACAGACTTTTCGTTATAACCCTTAGAAAGCCTTTCTATTAAAGGCTTCTGTAAGTTTGTTTTGTTTAAAATTGGTAAATCAGACCAGCTTTTGAAAGAATCAGTTTTTGCTAGTTCTTTATAAAAAGAATTATTTGTCAAATGAAAATTGACAATTTCATTTTTTTTCTGTTCGATAAAATCACTAAAATTTTCTTCTGGAATGGCAATAATTCTCTGTAATTCAGTATTGGCTTCCTTCATTGGGAAACCATTAATTTTTAGCGTTAAGTCGAATAATCTGAACATCAGCAGGAGTAAATTTTGTCAAAAATAATATTTAGCTATCACTATTGAGAATTAAACGTTAAGTTTTTAGAATATAATTATTATTTACGTTCAAAACGGATTATTTTTGCACCACAACTTTTATAAAACACCACCATGAATATTTTACTATTAGGATCAGGAGGAAGAGAACATGCGTTTGCATGGAAAATGATTCAAAGTCCGCTTTGTGACACCCTTTTTGTAGCACCGGGAAATGCCGGTACTGCTCAAATTGCCAAAAACATTGACATCAGCGCTACTGATTTCGCAGCCATAAAAGCATTGGTCATCAAAGAAAATATAGAAATGGTAGTTGTTGGACCAGAAGATCCTTTGGTAAAAGGGATTTATGACTTTTTCCTAAATGATTCAGATTTAAAAAATATACCTGTAATTGGGCCATCAAAAGTGGGCGCTACTTTAGAAGGAAGTAAAGAGTTTGCCAAGGAATTTTTGATGAAACACAAAATTCCAACAGCAGCTTATGATAGTTTTACAGCTGAAACTGTGGAAAATGGATGCAAGTTTCTAGAAACATTACAGCCTCCGTATGTATTAAAAGCAGATGGATTGGCGGCAGGAAAAGGAGTTTTGATTATTCAGGATTTAGCGGAAGCGAAGTCAGAATTAAGAAATATGTTAGTGGGGCAAAAATTTGGCGCAGCGAGTGCCAAAGTTGTTATCGAAGAATTTCTTGATGGAATCGAATTGAGCTGTTTTGTTTTGACAGATGGTAAAAGCTATAAAATTTTGCCAACAGCAAAAGATTACAAACGCATTGGCGAAGGCGATACAGGATTGAATACAGGCGGAATGGGAGCAGTTTCTCCAGTTCCTTATGTAGATGCAGTTTTGATGGAAAAAATCGAAACTCGCATTGTAAAACCAACTATTGAAGGTTTCCAGAAAGATGGAATTGCATACAAAGGTTTTGTTTTCATTGGACTAATCAATGTAAACAATGAGCCAATCGTAATTGAATACAACGTAAGAATGGGAGATCCTGAAACAGAAGTGGTTGTTCCAAGGCTAAAATCAGATTTGGTTGAATTGTTTTTGGCTGTGGCCAACGAAAAACTGGACGGATTCAATCTGGAAATAGATGAAAGAAGCGCAACAACAGTTATGATCGTATCTGGTGGCTATCCCGAAGATTTCGAAAAAGGAAAAGTAATCTCAGGATTGGAAAACGTTACAGATTCTATCGTTTTTCATGCGGGAACCAAACTTGACAATGGAAATGTGGTGACTAATGGCGGAAGAGTTATGGCAATTACTTCTTATGGAGACAACTTTCAGGAAGCCTTGAATAAATCATACAAAAATGTAGAGCAATTGCATTTTGATAAAAAATATTTTAGAAAAGATATAGGTTTCGATTTAATCTAAAATAAAAAAAACACGAATTGAACAATATTTGAAGTTCAATTCGTGTTTTAATTTTTATTTGGATTGGAGATTATTCGTCACCCAAAAAAGAGTGAGCAGTAGTATCTTGATACTCTTCTCCATTTTCTTTTTGTAATTTCAATTGTTTGATCCAATAAACGATAGCAACTGCACAAATAATCATAAAGATCCAGTTGATAGTATTGGCACCAAACCAAGTTTTAAGTTCTAATGAACGTAATAAATCTAAAGGAGCAAATAAAATGTTTACAAACAAGTATTGTATTGCTTCAAAAAATGATGTCATCATAATGTTATTTCTTTTATTATTTTATTTTTGGAATTTTGAACACTAAAAAAAGAATTCATTATAATCTTTTTTAATCTTGTCGCATTCCTTTTTAAACAAGTCTTATATTTACAGTCACAAAAGTATAAAATATCCTTATGATAACAAGTGTTTTTAAAAAATCTACACCATTTAATTTTTCTTTGGTTGTTATTTTAATGCTGGTTTTCTTTTTTCTATATCAATTTCAAGATGTTACTTGGATACATTCTTTTATTTCTATAGTTCAAAAAATTGGTTTATTTCTAGTTTTATTTGCAACGGTTTTTCTAAATAGTTTTATATCAAAAAAGAACGGGCTCAGCAGAGACAGTACTTACACGGCTTTATTTACTTTTTTGTTTTTGATTTTTTTCCCAGATCTATTTAACAATCCTAATTTAATTCTGTCTAATTTTTTTATACTATTAGCGATTAGAAGATTGATTTCTTTACAAACCTTGAAAGAATCAAAAGAGAAACTTTTTGATGCTTCATTGTGGATTTTTATGGCAGCATTATTTCAATTTTGGAGTATTTTGTACCTTCTTTTGGTTTTTATATCGGTTGTTTTTCATGTTTCAAGAGATTATAGGAATTGGGTTATTCCATTTATTGCTCTTTTAGCGGTAACCATTTTGTTTGTTGCAAGCTCATTAATTTTTAATATTCATAGCATTGCTTTTTTACAAAAGACTAGTAAAATTGATTTTAGTATTGATTATTTTACAAATAATTACCAAAACATAGCATTTTCGATCTATTTAACCGTAGCATTATTTTTTGGAGCATCAATGTTTCTTACTTTATCAAACAGACCGCAAGTATTACTTTCATCGTATAAAAAAGTAATGGCTTCGTTTTTTATTGGAATTTTAGTTTTCATTTTATCTGCCAACAAAAGTAATGAGTTGTTGGTATTTACTTTTGCCCCTTTGGCTATAATGGCAACTTCACATATCGAAATATCACAACCTAAACTCAAAGAAGAAATCGTGATATTTGTACTTATGGCATGTAGTTTGTTTACTTTTTTCTCTCAATTATAGTCTATAATTTAGCTCCATAAGCAAGATCTCCAGCATCGCCAAGACCAGGAATAATATAGCTTTTCTCGTTGAGTTTTTCGTCTAAGGAAGCAATCCAAAGATGACAATAATCGGGTAAATTTTCTTCTAAATAAGCAATTCCTTCAGGCGCAGCAATAATTACGGCAATATGGATTTCTTTTGGTGTACCTCTTTCTATTAGTTTGTTAAAAACAGCTACCATTGATAATCCTGTGGCCAGCATTGGATCTACCAAAAATAAAATTTTGTTATTGATGTCAGCAATAGCTTCATATTCTACTCGGATGTCAAAGTAATCATCATTATTTGGATGATGTCTATAAGCTGAAATGAAGCCATTTTGAGCATTGTCAAAATAGTTCAAAAAACCTTGATGCAAAGTCAATCCAGCTCTCAAAATAGAGCACAAAACCAAAGGATCGGCGATTTCGGTTGTCTTTTTTACACCAAGCGGAGTAGAAATCTCGACTTCTTTATAAGGTAAGGATTGGCTAATTTCATAAGACATAATTTCGCCAATACGCTCAATATTTCTACGGAAACGCATACTGTCTTTCTGAATAGTTACATCTCTGATTTGACTCAAAAAATGATTTAAAACACTATTTTTTTCGGATAAATAATGTACTTCCATAGATTTATTATTAAAGACTTTTTTTGTGGATTTTTTTCAATACTATAAAAGTATAAAAAGTATCTTTGCATTTCTAAAATCACAGAAATATGTTTTCAAAATTAGCTTATTCAGTATTTGAGCAAAGTATAAAAGATTATCACCAATTTGATAATGTTGATCAACCTATAAATAATCCTTTTCCAAAGGACAAATTCGAGCATTTGTTATATCTAAAAAACTGGATTGACACTGTGCAATGGCATTTTGAGGATATTATTCGTGATCCAAATATTGATCCAGTTGCAGCTTTAACTCTAAAAAGAAGAATCGATGCTTCGAATCAAGAACGTACGGATATGGTTGAATATATTGATAGTTATTTTCTTCAAAAATACAGCAATGTTGTTGTAAAAGAAAATGCTAAAATCAATTCTGAAAGTCCAGCTTGGGCATTTGATAGATTGTCAATTTTAGCTTTGAAAATCTATCACATGAGCGAAGAAGCTAATCGTGCTGAGGCTTCACAAGATCATAGAGACAAATGTCAAGCAAAATTGAACATTCTTTTAGAACAAAGAACAGATCTTTCTACTGCAATCGAAGATTTATTGACAGACATAGAAAATGGAGACAAATTCATGAAAGTGTACAAACAAATGAAAATGTACAACGATGATGATTTGAATCCAGTTTTGTATCAAAATAAAAAATAGTTTTTTAATAGTATAACTTGTCTATGATAACAATTGATATATTAAAAAAACTCAAAGAGTCAGAAGATAAAGTTGAATTTAAAAAAGGAGAAGGCGGTAATATATCTTATGATGGGGGATCTAAGCTAAAACCAAGTGATAGGCGAAGATGTATTTTGGGATATGTTACCGCTTTGTGTAATGAAGGAGGCGGCTATTTAGTTATCGGAATGAGTGATAATTTTCCTCATGAAGTAATTGGCACCAAACAAAGTCTTAATGCAATAGGAGAATTAGAAAGTAAAATATATACTGATACAAACATTCGACCTAAAGTATATGAATTATACGAAAAAGAAAAAAGAGTATTGGTAATTGAGGTTCCCAGCCGCCCAGCAGGAAAGGTTTTTAAATTTGAAGACGTAGCTTTAATGAGAGTTGGCGAAGAATTAAAACCAATGTCAGATGAAGTTTATTTAAAAATTATTCAAGAACAAGAACCCGATTTTTCACAACAAATTTGTGAGGGATTGACCATTTCTGATTTGGATGATAAAGCTGTAGTTTTATTAAAAGAAAAATATTCGTTAAAACAAAATAACCCACAGTTTAGAACCTTAAGTACTGATCAAGTTCTTTCCGATTTAGAACTTTCTAAAAATGGAAAATTGACTAATGCAGCTTTGATTCTTTTGGCTAAAAATGAAGTTCTACAAGAAAGATTACCCCAATCAAAAGTAATGTTAGAATATAGAAATTCTGAAAGTCAAATCCCTTTTGACAACAGAATTCCTTTTACTGAACCTTTTTTTATTTTGATAGATGAACTTTGGAAAACAATCAATTTAAGAAACGGAAGCGTTCCTATTCAAGATGGAGCTTATATTTTTAATGTTCCTTACTTTAATGAAGAAGTAATTCGCGAATCTATTAATAATGCTTTTTCACATCGTGATTATAGAAGAACTTCTGAAATTGTAATTAAACAATTCCCCCAAAGGCTTGATATTATTAATGCAGGAGGATTTCCTATTGGTGTTACTTTGGATAATTTGATTAAAATACCAAGTACGCCTAGAAATAGACTGTTGACCGATATTTTACAGAAAACAGGAATTGTTGAACGTTCTGGACAAGGTGTTGATAAAATATTTTATCATACTTTATCTGAAGGAAAAGCAGCACCAGATTATTCAAAATCAGATGATTTTCAAGTTAATTTAAAATTGTCAGCAGTTATAGAAGATCGTGCTTTTGCATTATTTATAGATCAAGTTCAAAAAGATTTAGCAGAAAATGAAAAATTATCAGTTTTGGAGATTATTACTTTGAATAAGATTAAAAATAATTGCTCCAAAAAAGATTTAGATTTGGAACAAGCTGCCAAGTTGTTAGATAAAAAATTGATTGAAAAGAGAGGAAAAACAAATGCAATTTTTTATATTTTATCTAAAGATTATTTTGATTTTACAGATGAAAAAGCAAAATATTATAATCTTCAAGAAATAGATGATAAACAGGTATTAAATACTGTTTTATCTTTTTTATCAAAAGAAGAAAAAGCAAAAATGAAAGATTTTGTTGGACTTTTTGAGGATAAATTATCTAGGAAACAAGTTCGATTTCGAGTTGATAAATTTGTTTCAAATAAAATTTTGGAACAGCAAGGCGAAGGTTCTACATCAATATATAGGTTGAGTCAAGATTATATTAAACAAATCGAAGTTATATCTGAGGCATTCAATATTGGAATGAAAGAAATGGTAAAAAAACAAAATAAGCAAATTGAAATGGCCAAAGAAAGACCAAAGAAAAAGGAGTGAAATGTTAAGAACTAAGGCTATTTGTTAATAAGTAACACTGTAACAGCTTTATTTACAGTGTGTTTTTTAAAATATGTAATGGCCAAAGAATGGCCAAAGAATGCCACTTTTACAACGTTTTGCCACAATTAAATAATTTAATGTTTTTATAATTGTCAATTATGATTCAACATATAGCCGTAATGAGACTCTCAGCAATGGGAGATGTCGCTATGACTGTTCCTGTTTTACGCGCTTTTGCGAACCAGTATCCTGAAGTAAAAATTACGGTGGTTTCCAGACCTTTTTTCAAACCTTTTTTTGATGGAATTCCTAATCTGACTTTTTTTGCTTTTGATGAAAAAGGAAGACACAAAGGCTTCAAAGGATTATTACGGTTATTTCAAGATTTGAAAAAATTGCAAATTGATGCTTTTGCCGACTTACACAATGTCTTGCGTTCTAAGGTTGTGCGTACTTTTTTTGCGTTGAGCGGAAAAAAAATCGCCTCTGTTGATAAGGGACGTGAAGAAAAAAAAGAATTAACCCGTCCCGAAAATAAAGTTTTCAAGCCATTGACAACCATGTTCGAAAGACACGCCAAAGTCTTTGAAGAACTTGGTCTTCCATTGAATTTATCCAATCCTGTATTTCCTAAAAAAGCTGTTTTAGACAATGAAATTATTGACATAATTGGAGAAATCAATCAAAAACTAATTGGAATTGCTCCTTTTGCACAATATGATTCTAAAGTATATCCATTGGATTTAATGCAGGAAGTCATTAATCAATTGGCTTCAATCAAAACGCAGAAAATTTTGCTTTTTGGTGGAGGAAAAAAAGAAATCGAGATTTTAAACCAATTAAGTTCCGGTAAGGAGAATGTTGTCAATATGGCTGGGAAAATCAAGTTTCCCCAGGAATTGCAACTGATTAGTAATTTGAATGTAATGCTTTCCATGGATTCCGGTAATGCTCATATTGCGGCTATGCTGGGAGTAAAAGTCATTACACTTTGGGGCGCAACGCATCCGTATGCTGGTTTTTCACCTTTCAATCAGCCGTTTGAAAATGCATTGGTTTCGGACAGAAGCTTGTATCCAAAATTGCCGACTTCTGTTTATGGAAATAAGATTATTGAAGGTTATGAAGATGCTATGAGGACGATTCCTGTAGAGGAGATAGTTCGCCGTCTTGCATAATCATCGGATGCTAAAGCCAGATTTTTTCGTCTTGACAACGATTTAAAATATATCTTTTTAAACCTGTAATAACTTCCTGATAATTGGGAGCGTCATAACCAAAACGCTCGTGTTCCATTTGTTCTTTTTCGATGGCATTGCATCCTTTGATAACTTCTTTGAGCATATCCAGCATCGCCAATTCTTTGTTATTGGTTTTTGCAAATTTGAATTCAATGATTTCATCCTGAAGTTCTTCACAATATTCCAATAGTTTTGCCACTTGGGGTTCGTCCAAAAGATATTCTTTGCCCTTAAAAAGTTCTCGCGTTGATTTCATTGTCAATGGCAATTTCAATGTCAAAAATCAATTCTAAATATTAGGATTTTAAAATATTGGATTTTATTCAATTAGACATCATCATAATCTACTTTTATCGTAGCGGTAGTTGGATGTGCTTGACAAGTCAGGATTAGGCCATCGGCAATTTCACTGTCGGTAAGAATAGAATTTTTTCTCATTTCGGCAGCACCTTCGGTAACACGGGCCAGACAGCTGCTGCAAATTCCGCCTTGGCAAGAATAAGGAGCATCAATGCCTTGTTTTAAGGCCGCATCAAGTATGCTCTGTTTTTGAGACATTTCGAAAGTGGTTTCTTCATCATCAACCAAAATAGTAATTTTAGAATGACCGTCCAAAGATTGACTAATAGTCTGTTCTTGTGAAGAAGAAGTGAAAAGCTCAAATTTTATAGCTGATTCTTTTACGTTTTTTTCTTTTAAAACATTAGAAACGGTATTGATCATTTCTTCGGGACCGCATAAATAGAATTTATCAAATTCCATTGTAGCATGTTTTGTATTCAATGTATAATTTACGGCTGCTTTATCAATTCGTCCAAATAATGCATTTTCAACATTAACTCTGCTATAAACATAATCAATAAATAGACGACCAACATATTGCAATTGTAAATCATGCAGTTCCTGATGGAAAATAGTTTCTTCTGGAGATTTGTTACCATATACAAGGGTAAATGAACTTTTTGGTTCACTTTTCAAAACCGATTTTATAATGGAAAGAATAGGAGTAATACCGCTTCCGGCTACAAAGGCGATATAACTTTTTTGTCGGTCACTTTCAGGTTCAAATGTAAATTTGCCTTCTGGTTTTCCTACTTCAAGGACATCGCCGGCTTTTAGTTTACTATTGGCAAATTGAGAAAAAGCACCGTCTTTTACGGCTTTAACAGCAATTCGCAATTCACCACTTCCTGGAGCCGAACAAATTGAATAAGCGCGACGAATTTCGGTATTGTCTAATGTCAATCGTAAATTAATGTATTGTCCTGCTATGAAAGAATAATTAGATTTTAACTCTTCGGGTACATTAAAAAGTATGGAAACTGCATCTTTGGTTTCGCGTTTCACTTCTTTTACAATTAATTTTAGAAAATTTGGCATGAGATTAATTTTTTTGCAAAGATAGTAAACGATAACGTTTTCTAAAAGTTATGCAGTTTGAAATTTCATATACCTAAATTAGTTATGTATAAGTTTCTTATGTATATTTGTCTTACGAAATAAAATTGAAAATGAAAAATTCACAATTATATAAAGGAAGTTTAAACACCATAATTATGAAATTGCTGGAAGAAAACGGCAAAATGTATGGCTATGAAATTACCCAAAAAGTAAAAGCAATTACTCAAGGTGAACTCAATATTACCGAAGGTGCTTTGTATCCTGCTTTGCATAAATTGGAAGCAGAAGGTTTGCTCGATGTTGAAATTGAAAAAGTGGATAACCGTATGCGAAAATATTATAAACTCACCGAGAAAGGAACTACAGAAACCGTAAATCGCCTTGCCGAGTTAGAAGATTTTATTAGAAATATGCAAAGTTTAGTAAACCCGAAATTAGAATTTTAATTTTTTGAAATATGAAATTAACAGCACAACAAATTGAAATGATTAATGAGGCTTTAATTGCTAAAGGTTTGATTTATGATGATATCAAATTAGAATTGATTGATCATATTGCAACGGATATTGAATTAGAAAATGAACAATCTAATTTTGAAGATGCTTTTTTTAAGGTTTTTAGTAAATGGGAAAAATCATTAGAAAAAACGTCAAGTTTTTGGTTAGCAAATCTTGCTCCAAGAATAGTGATCGAGAAATATTCTTCGCTGTATAAAAGTTTATTTAAATATTCTTTACTTTCAGTAATAGTTTTTAGTGTTTTGCTGACAGCAATTACAATACTAAATCCTGAAGAGTGTGTTTACAATCTTTTGAAGTTGGTTTTTGCATCGGTGTATTCTTTATCGTGTTTGACGATAATAACTAGTTTGTTTTTTATATGGAAATTAAAATCAAAAACAATTTATGGACGATTTTTTCAAAAAAATTGTTCTTATTTGGGTTTTTATTTTTTTATAATTTATACTTTTTTAAATGATCATACTCATTTGTATCGTCATTATCATAGAGCAAGTTTTTTTGAAAATTTTATGGATTGGTTTATGCCTGGTTTTTTCTTTTTCGTAAGTGTTTATTTAATTATGACTGCAATAGTGCATTTTAAAATTGTAAAAAAATATAAATTGCTTTGATTTATGAAATTATCATTAGAACAAATAGAAGAACTTTATATTTTCACTCGTCAACATTATGTGGAGTGGTATGATTTGCAATCCGAATTAGTAGATCATTTGGCAAATGCCATTGAAGAGGAATGGAAACAAAACCCCAATGACAGTTTTGACCAAATACTAAATAAAGAATTTAAGAAATTTGGTGTTTTTGGTTTTATGGGAGTAGTTGAAGAAAAGCAAAAATTTTTGCGAAAAAAATATGCTCTACTTATATGGAATTACTATAAGGAGTTTTTCAGTTTTCCAAAAATTATATTGACATTAAGTTTTATCTATGGTCTAACTTTTTTATTGAATGTTTTTGAAAGCCCAACAGATGTTTTTATAGGTATGTCTTTATTTTTATTAGCATTAACTGTCGGAATGAGTTATCTGCGACATAGAAAAATGAAAATAAAAAACGATAGGAGAGGGTATAAATTTCTTTTTGAAGAGATAGGGATTTCAAGTTCTATAAAGAGCTTCCTTTTTTTACTTGTTTTTTATTTTATTCGTCATTTTTTACGCTCGTCTGCTTGGTATAATTGGCATACAATAGTTTTCTCGGCAGTATTGGTTTTAATTATTCTGTTTCTTTATATTGATCATACTGTTATTCCAAAAAAAGTTGCTGAAGACTTAACTAAATCATATCCGGAGTATTCTTTGTAGAAAAGTGTAACATTTTCTTACTCTAAAAGACTCACTTACAAAACCAAATAAAAAATCATGATTGCAAAATTTATTTATCTGGAGTGGAAATCGTTTACGAGATCAGCTTCTTTCGCTTCCAGTTTAGCCTTGAAAATTTTAATTGGATTTCTTGTTCTCTATTTTACCGTGGTCTTTCTGGCAATGGGAGTTGGTGCATTTTATATTCTTAGAGAAATGAAATTGGATCCATTGTTAACTGTAAATAAGTTTTTGATCTATTATTTTTTTACAGATTTGATTGCCAGGCTTTTGCTTCAGGCGATTCCAGTCATGAATATCAGGCCGTTACTTACAATGACTTTCAAGAGACCAACGATTGTACATTTTTCTTTGGGAAAAACAGCTTTATCGTATTTCAATATTATGCATGCGTTTTTCTTCGTTCCTTTTTGTGGTGTTTTATTATACGAAGGATATGATCCAGTGAGTGTCATTCTTTGGGGAATAGCTTTGTTTTCATTGGTTTACTGGAATAATTTTTTAAACATTCTATTAAATAACAAAGATAATTTGTTGGGAATTTTTATAGCGATTACCGTGGTTTTGGCAGGTTGTCAATATTATAAAATCTTTGATATTACTAATTATACACTGCCTTTTTTTGAGGCATTGTTCCATACAAATTGGGCTTTTGTTTTGCCAGTTCTAGTCTTGGCAGGATTGTATTATTGGACTTTCAATTACTTAAAAGGGGATTTATATCTTGATGCGGGACTGTCTGTCAAAAAAGAGATTGCCCAAACAGAAAATTTAACTTGGTTGAATCAGTTTGGGACATTGGGAACGTTCTTGAAAAATGACATTAAATTGATAAAAAGAAACAAGCGCTCGAAAACCACAGTCGGTATGAGCATAATGTTTTTGTTTTATGGTTTGTTATTTTTCTCAGGAGGAATAGAAACTTATGATAAACCCATAATGCACATTTTTGCAGGAATATTTGTTTCGGGAGGATTTTTATTCACTTTTGGTCAATTTGTTCCAAGTTGGGATAGTTCCTATTATCAGCTGATGATGACGCAGAACATTCCATATCGAGGATATTTGAATTCAAAATGGTGGTTAATTGTTATTGCTACGGTTGTTTCTACCGTTTTGGCTTCTTTCTACCTGTACTTTGGATGGCATATATATCTGACAATTGTAGCTGGAGCCATTTATAATATTGGTGTCAATTCGCATTTAGTATTGCTAGGTGGAGCTTTTACTAAAACACCAATTGATTTATCAATGTCAAAAGGAGCTTTTGGAGATAAAAAATCTTTTAATGTAAATACTATGTTGTTATCATTGCCAAAATTGCTTTTACCTGTATTTTTATATTGGTTGGGTTCATATTTAATGAGCCCAAATCTAGGGTTAGCTTTCGTAGTATTGACAGGTGTATTAGGATTTATGCTTAGGAATGTTGTTTTTACAATGATTGAAAAAATCTATAAAAAAGAAAAATACAAAACCATCGAAGCCTACAAACAAAAAGCGTAGTTACCTTACACAGCAACGTATCTACTCAAATTAAAAATTCAAAAATTATCATGATACAAGTAAATAATCTTTCCAAGAAATATAACGAGACAGTAGTTCTAAATATAGAATCATTAGAAATTCCAAAAGGACAGAGCTTTGGACTAGTTGGGAACAATGGAGCTGGAAAAACCACTTTTTTTAGTTTGTTATTGGATTTAATTCAGCCTACGACAGGACATATTATAAACAATGGAGTTCAAGTGAATACCAGTGAAAATTGGAAACCCTTTACGGCTTCTTTTCTAGATGAAAGTTTTCTGATAGGATATTTGACTCCAGAAGAATATTTTTATTTCATAGGAGATTTAAGGGGACAAAACAAGGCAGATGTTGATGCATTATTGGCTCAGCATGAAGAGTTTTTCAATGGGGAGATTCTTAAAAACAAAAAGTACTTGCGTGATTTGTCCAAAGGAAACCAAAAGAAAGTAGGGATTATTGCAACCTTAATTGGAAATCCGGAAGTGATTATTCTTGATGAGCCTTTTGCAAATTTGGATCCAACAACAGTAAACCGATTAAAAAAAATCATAAAGGGATTAGCCGATAATCCAAATGTTACCATCTTGGTTTCCAGCCATGATTTGCAGCATACCGTTGAGGTTTGTGACAGAATTGTTGCCTTGAATAAGGGGGAATTGGTCAAAGATATGATCACATCCAAGGAGACTCTCCAAGAATTGGAATTGTTTTTTGCGGTTTAAATTTATATATTTCAAAAAGAAACGTATTTTTACAAGTCATTATACTAAAATACTTTTTAGAAAGTTTAATGATTTAAACGTTTTCCCTTGAACAGCAATACATCAAAATACATTTTAGCCTTAACTTTTATATCGTTCTTGATAGCATGTTCTACCAAGAAAGACACTTTTTTGGCTAGAAATTCACATGCCTTAAGTACAAAACTCAATATATTGTATAATGGACAAATTGCCTTGGACAAAGGGGTGAAAGGAATAAATGACAATACTGTCGAAAATTTCTGGAAGCGTTTGCCTATTGAGAAAATGCAAATTATTGATGACGCTCCAGCGGAAGCAAAACCCAAGAATGCCGATTTTGAATTGGCAGAAGCCAAAGCTACCAAAGCGATTCAAAAACATTCGATGAATATTGATGGTAATGAAAAAAATTATCAAATAGACGAGGCCTATTTATTACTTGGAAAAGCAAGATACTACGATAATAGATTTGTTCCTGCTCTAGACGCATTCAATTACATTCTATACAAATATCCAAATAGCAGTAATATTTATGATGCCAAAATGTGGCGTGAAAAAACAAATGTTCGGCTTGGGAATGAAGTTGTAGCTATTAAGAATACTTCAAAACTTATTAAGGATAATGAATTAAGCAAACAGGAATTTGCGAATGCAAACGCTATTTTGGCAAGTGCTTTTTTGAATCTGGAAGAAAAAGACAGTGCTGTTGTAAAGCTAAAATTGGCAAATCAATATACCAAAATCCATGAGGAAAAAGAACGTTATTCATTTTTGCTAGGTCAGCTGTATGAAGAAGCGGGTCAAAAAGACAGTGCGATTTATTTCTATCAAACTGTCATAGACATGAATAGAAAAGCCGAAAGAAAGTTTGTGATTCAGGCTTATGCAAAAAAAGCCCAATTATCAGATTATAAGGATGAGGACTACGATTTATTTGTCAAAAAATCTAAAAAGATTATGGAAGACAGGGAAAATAGACCGTACTTGGATGTGATTTATCATAGTATTGGAATTTTTTATGAGCATCATAATGAAAAAGAAAAGGCATTGGATTTTTATAATGCTTCCTTGGAAACCAAATCGGCTGATGCGTATTTGAATGCTTCGAATTATAGAAATATTGGTAATTTATATTTTAAGCATACCGAATATCTCAGTGCTGCCAAAAATTATGATAAATCCCTGGAATTATTGGATCCAAAAACCAGAGAGTTTCTTCAGATTTCAAAAATCAGAAGAAATCTTGACGAAGCTATTATTAATGAAGAAATTGCCAAGCGAAATGACAGTATTATTTATGTTGCCAATTTAAAAGGGCCTGATCAAATTGTATATTATGAAAATTATATTCAAAAATTAAAAAATAGTGATGAGCTAAAAAAAATGCTTGAAGAGAAGCAGAAAAAAATAGAGAGCAACATTTTATTGAATGGAGGAGTAATTAATCCTGATACAGCAATCCCAACTCCAAATGGACAATCAATAAATCCACCCACAGATGCTCCAACTCCAAATACAATAGCCAATACATTCTATTTTTATAACCCCAATACGGTGGCATATGGAAGATTGGAGTTTAAAAAAATATGGGGCAATAGGGCTCAAAACAGTTATTGGAGATTTCCATCAGGGGCAAATTCAGGGGTTACTGCAACTGGAGCTGTTGCAGCTACTGCAGATACTCCAAATGACAAACCAGCGGCTCCAATAGCCGTAAATGAAAAATACACAACTGATTATTATCTGAAGCAATTACCAAAATCTCAAAAAGCGATTGATAGTATCAGCAAGGAGCGAAATGCTGTTTATTATGAATTGGGTGTTATTTATAAGGAAAAATTCAAGGAATACAATTTAGCTTCAACTCGATTGGAAAAATTATTAACGTATCAACCGGAAGAAAAATTAATTCTTCCAACGAAATACAATTTGTATAAAATCTATGAAATTACAAATCCAACAAAAGCAGCAGGCATTAAACAGGAAATACTAGGTCAATATCCAAATTCCCGTTATGCACAAATTATAACCAATCCAAATTCAAATGATGGATTTGGTTCCGGAACTCCAGAAGGCGAGTATGATAATTTGTATCGAATGTACAAACAGGAAAATTTCGCGTATGTTTTACAGCAAATAGATGGTTTGATTAATCATTTTGCAGGTGAAGCTATTGTACCAAAATTTGAATTATTAAAAGCAAACACCATTGGGAAATCGTATGGATTGATACGATATAAAAAAGCAATTGAATATGTTGCTGATAATTATTCCAACACCAAGGAAGGAAAAGATGCGATAGAGATTCTTAAAACCCAAATTCCGCTTTTGGAGCAAATGAAATTTAGTACGGTTGACAATAAAAATTGGAAGGTTGTTTTCAAAGTTGACAAGAATGACACAAAAGCTGAAGCGGCAATTGAAAGCAAAGTGATTTTGTTTTTTACCAATGAAAATGTAGAACAGTTAAAATACAGCTGTGATTCCTATACTGAAAAAGAAAGCTTTTTTACGATACAAGGAATACATTCACAATCATACGCCCAGTTTGTTACCGCTCTTTTTGCAGAGAACGCAAAATATAAAATTAACCAACCGGGAGTTATTATTTCAAATGAAAATTATAAGATAGTTCAAATCAAAAAAAATTTCGATGAATATCTGTCATTAAAAAAACCGTAATTATGTTTGACAAAAAGCCAAAATCGTACACAGATCTTTTAGGAAAGACTAATAGAGTTGTTGAAGGTACAACCATACACGGAGACATCATTTCCCCAGCCGATTTTAGATTAGACGGTGAGCTAATAGGTAATTTTACTTCCAATGGAAAATTAGTAATTGGCCCAGCCGGAAGTGTCAAGGGAGATATTATTTGTAATACCGCAGATATAGAAGGAAAATTTGAAGGCAAAATCAAGGTAGAGGAAATGTTGAACATTAAGGAATCTGCCAGTATTATTGGGGAAATTGAGATTGGTAAATTATCTGTAGAACCAGGTGCTATCGTTAATGCATCTTGTGTTATGTTATCCAAAACCAAAGAGAAATCAAGTGTTAACGAATAAGGATCCAAAAAAGAACAACTATAATAAGTGGTTGGCCTTGATTAACATTCCAATACAAATGGGAGTTATCATTTTCCTTTTTTCCTATTTTGGAAATTGGCTAGATGAAAATCATCCGAGTCCCAAAGTATATTATGTAAAAATAATGGTAATGGTTGGTGTATTTTTGGCACTTTATAATGTAATCAGACAAGTGAACGAAATCAATAAAAATCAATAAAAAAAGAATGATCCTTAAAAAATTGTCTCCATTTTTAACGTTGATAGGTGGTACCTTGCTATTATATCTGATACACAAAATTGTTTTTTATGGTTTTCAAATTAGTCAAGACCAATTTCATTATTCTTTGGAAACACTTTACTTGTTTTTTTTCCTTTTGTCAGCTATTATTTTCAAGGTTTTAGTAACGGTCAAGAAAAAAAGTTTTGACAATGTTGGAATGTCTTTTCTGTTGGCGACCAGCATAAAAATGGTTTTTTGTTTTCTGGTTTTAAGACCATTATTGCAAATTCCAGACCCTAACAATCCTACCGAAAGAATAAATTTTTTTATACTCTTTATTGTCTTTTTAACAATTGAGACACTTTTTACCATACGGTTAGTGAACGAAAAGCAATAATCAATATCTTAAGTTGATCAAATTCTTAAAAAAATACTTTTATAATCCTTTTGAGTATTAATAAAAAATGTACCTTTGCACCAAATTTTAGAATCGTTAAAAAATAAGATATTTAAGAGATATGGTGATTTCCAACAAAGCACTTAGATTTATTATAGCGACTTTCGTTATATGTCTTCCTTTTATTAGTATAGCAAACTCTGAACCAGCTACTGCAGCAGTTGAAGTTAATTCGGAAGTAAAAGAAGTTACAAACGTCTCTAAAGAAGAGGTGGCTTCAGAAGAAAGAGCTGAATTTATTCAACATCACTTAAAAGATTCTCACGATTTTCATTTATTTTCTTATGGAAAAGAATCAGGTCATGAAAAGCATGTTGGATTTCCTCTTCCTGTAATTCTTTGGGACAATGGTTTACAGTTTTTTTCTTCTTCAAAATTTGAACACGGAGAAGCAATTGCAGAATCAAATGGTAACTATTACAAGATAAGTCATCATGATGGGATGATTCATAAAACAGATGCAGCAGGTTTAGAATCTGAAGTTAAACCATTAGATTTATCAATAACAAAAAGTGTTGTTATGATTTTAATAACTGCTTTGTTGATGTTTTTAATTTTTAGAAACTTGGGTAAATCGTATGCTAAAAACGGAGGAATTGCAACAGGTATTGGTAGATTTTTTGAGCCTTTGGTTTTATATGTACGAGATGAGATTGCTATTCCAAATATTGGAGAAAAACATTATAAAAAATACATGAGTCATTTATTAACTGTGTTTTTCTTTATATGGTTTTTAAATATGTTTGGTTTAACGCCACTTGGAGTAAATGTTACTGGAAACATTGCAATAACTGCAGCTTTGGCAATTATTACTTATTTAATCACCACTTTTACAGCAAATAAAAATTATTGGGGCCATATTTTCTGGATGCCAGGTGTACCAGCGCCAATGAAAATTATTTTAGCACCTATTGAATTTCTAGGGACTATAATTAAGCCATTTTCTTTAATGATTCGTTTGTACGCTAATATGTTAGCGGGTCACGTGGTATTAATGAGTATCATTGCATTAATGTATACTTTTAGTAGTCCAATAGGAAGTCCGTTATCATTTATTTTAGCTTTTGTATTATCAATATTAGAGATTTTAGTTGCTCTTTTACAAGCTTATATTTTTACTATGTTAACAGCACTATATTTTGGTGCAGCAAATGAGGAACATCATCATGAAGAAGCTCATTAATAAATTGAATGTTTAATTAAATATATATACATTATGGAAGGAACTCTTAACCTTGTAGGAGCTGGATTAATCGTTATTGGTGCTGGATTAGGTATCGGTAGAATTGGTGGTTCAGCAATGGACGCAATTGCTCGTCAACCAGAAGCTTCTGGAAAAATTCAAACAGCAATGCTTATCGCAGCTGCGCTTATTGAAGGTATTGGTTTTGCTGCTTTATTTGCAGTAAAATAATCCAAAAAACAATTGTTGTAACGGTTGGTTGCAACAATTGTTTATTTTTTAAATTAAAACTCGAATTAAAGTATATATATAATGGAAGAATTATTAGGTCAATTTTCGTTAGGATTGTTTATCATACAAACTTTACTATTTGTTGCATTAATATTTTTATTGAAAAAATTCGCTTGGAAACCAATTCTTGATGCAGTAAACGATAGGGAAGAAGGAATTAAAAACGCATTGCTTTCTGCAGAAAACGCTAAGAAAGAAATGCAAAATTTACAAGCAGACAACCAACGTATTTTGCAAGAAGCTAGATTAGAGCGTGACAACATGCTTAAGGAAGCTCGTGAAATGAAAGACAAAATGGTAGAAGATGCCAAAAATGAAGCTCAGGCTCAAGGTCAAAAAATGATTGAACAAGCTAAGGCAGCTATTGAAAGCGAAAAAAATGCAGCTAAGGCTGAATTGAAATTACATGTTTCTACATTGTCACTTAGTATCGCTGAAAAATTATTAAAAGAAGAATTATCTAATAAAGAAGCTCAAACTAAATTGGTTGAGAAATTATTAGGTGACGTAAAATTGAACTAATCATGGCAAGTACTAGAGCAGCAATTCGTTATGCAACTGCAATTTTAGATTTATCCAATTCAAAAGGGGTAGCTGAGGTTGTGAATAATGACATGAAATCTATTGCTTCAACGATTAAGGGAAATGAGGAATTGAATACTTTTATTCAAAACCCAACCATTAAGGTAGAAGTGAAAGAAAAAGCACTTTTAGAAGTTTTTGCTAGTGTTGATAATGTGACCAAAGGTTTGCTTCATTTGTTATTTGAAAACAAAAGATTTGAAATCCTTGATGTTATTGCATCAGAATACAGCAAATTGTTTGATATTCAGAATAATGTTGAAGTTGCCAAAGTGACTACGGCTGTAGCTATGGATGCTGCACTTGAAGCTAAGGTTTTGGCTAAAATAACAACACTTTCTGATAAGAAAATCACAATCGAAAATACTATAGATCCTTCTATTATTGGAGGTTTTATATTAAGAATAGGTGATCAGCAGTATAATGCTTCTGTTGCCAACAGATTACAAATATTAAAAAGAGAGTTAAGTAATTAGTTTTATTACACATAAGTGTCTAAATTATAAATTAAGATGGCGGAAATCAAACCAGCTGAAATTTCAGCGATATTAAGAAAGCAAGTAGAAGGTTTTGAGTCTGGTGCTACACTAGAGGAAGTGGGTACAGTGCTTCAAGTTGGAGATGGTATTGCTCTTATTTATGGGCTTTCAAATGTTCAATACGGAGAGTTAGTTGAATTCGAAAACGGATTAGAGGCAATCGTTTTGAACCTTGAAGATGATAATGTTGGGGTGGTACTTTTAGGACCTTCAACAGGAATCAAAGAAGGATCTACTGCAAAAAGAACACAACGTATCGCTTCTCTTAAAACAGGAGAAGGAATGGTAGGACGTGTAGTAAACACGCTTGGTTTTCCAATTGATGGAAAAGGACCAATCGGTGGTGAATTATTCGAAATGCCTTTGGAAAGAAAAGCTCCTGGAGTTATCTTCCGTCAGCCAGTAACTGAACCTCTTCAAACAGGTGTAAAAGCGGTTGATGCTATGATCCCAGTTGGTCGTGGACAGCGTGAGCTTGTTATTGGTGACCGTCAAACAGGAAAATCTACTGTTTGTATCGATACCATCTTAAATCAAAAAGAATTTTACGATGCAGGTAAACCTGTATTTTGTATATATGTAGCAATTGGTCAAAAAGCTTCTACTGTTGCAGGAATTGCAAAAACATTGGAAGAAAAAGGAGCAATGGCTTATACAGTGATCGTAGCAGCAAATGCTTCTGATCCAGCTCCAATGCAAGTTTACGCTCCTTTCGCAGGTGCTGCTATTGGAGAATATTTTAGAGATTCTGGTCGTCCAGCCTTAATTGTTTATGATGATTTGTCTAAACAGGCAGTTGCTTACCGTGAGGTTTCTCTTTTATTAAGAAGACCACCGGGACGTGAAGCATATCCTGGAGACGTTTTCTACCTACACTCTCGTTTATTAGAGCGTGCTTGTAAGGTAATTGCCGATGACGGAATTGCAAAAAACATGAATGATTTACCAGATTCTTTGAAAGGAATCGTAAAAGGTGGAGGTTCATTGACTGCATTGCCAATTATCGAAACTCAAGCGGGTGACGTATCTGCATATATCCCAACAAATGTAATTTCGATTACTGACGGACAGATTTTCTTGGATGGAGATTTGTTTAACTCTGGAGTTCGTCCAGCGATTAACGTAGGTATCTCTGTATCTCGTGTTGGAGGTAATGCCCAAATTAAATCAATGAAAAAAGTATCAGGTACTTTAAAATTAGATCAAGCACAATTCCGTGAATTGGAAGCGTTTGCTAAATTTGGTTCTGACCTTGATGCTGTTACTTTGAACGTAATTGAAAAAGGAAAAAGAAACGTTGAAATCTTGAAACAAGGTTTGAATGATCCTTTTACAGTTGAAGACCAAGTTGCAATTATCTATGCTGGATCTAAAAACTTATTGAGAAATGTTCCTGTGAATAAAGTAAAAGAATTTGAGAAAGATTTCTTGCAATTCTTGAACAACAAACACAGAGCTACCCTTGATGCTTTGAAAGCAGGAAAATTAACAGATGAAATTACAGATGTACTTGAAACTGTTGCAAAAGAAATTTCAGCGAAATATAACTAATCTAGTGAATAGTAATTAGTGATTGGTAAATAGCTAATCACTAATTACTTATTACTATTTACTTAAAAATAAAATGGCAAACTTAAAGGAAATCCGTAATAGAATTACTTCCATTTCATCTACGATGCAGATTACATCGGCAATGAAAATGGTTTCTGCAGCAAAGCTGAAGAAAGCACAAGATGCGATCACTGCAATGCGCCCTTATGCCGAAAAATTAACCGAATTATTACAGAATCTATCTGCGTCGCTTGATGGTGATGTTGGTGGAGAATTTACTACACAGCGTGAAGTAAAAAAAGTGTTGATTGTTGCTATCACTTCTAATAGAGGTTTATGCGGTGCTTTTAACACGAATGTAATTAAGGAAGCTAAAAGCCGTTCTGAATATTATGCAGGTAAACAAGTGGATATTTTTGCCATTGGTAAAAAAGGAAACGATATTTTATCTAAAACATCAACGGTAATTGATAATCAAAGTGCAATTTTTGATCATTTAACTTTTGATAACGTTGCAGCTATTGCAGAAACATTGACTCAAAAATTTGTTTCGGGTGAATATGATAAAATTGAATTGGTTTACAATCAATTTAAAAATGCTGCGACACAAATCGTTCAAGTTGAACAATTTTTGCCATTAGCTCCTGTTCAATCAGACAAGGCAGTTTCTACTGGTGATTACATTTTTGAACCTGCAAAGGAAGAAATCGTAATGACTTTGATTCCAAAAGCATTAAAAACACAATTGTACAAAGGAATTCGTGATTCATTTGCTTCTGAGCATGGAGCACGTATGACCGCAATGCATAAAGCAACTGATAATGCTACAGATTTAAGAGACGCATTAAAATTAACTTATAACAAAGCTCGTCAGGCTGCTATTACAAACGAGATTCTTGAAATCGTTGGTGGAGCAGAGGCTTTGAAAGGGTAATTTGCAAAATACATAAAATGAAAAAAGAGCCAATTGGCTCTTTTTTTATGCTTGTTTTTAAAGGAACAAATAGCTTTATAGTCCTTGTGCTCTTTGTTAAGGATGAATTAGCTTTCCCTATGGCTTGTTTTGAAGGGACAACTAGCTTTATAAACCCTATGCTCTGTTTTTTTTATGGGTAAAACTTAGCTTCGCCCGTGCTTTGTTTTGGAGGGACAATTAGCTTTGTAAACCCTATGCTCTGTTTTTTTTGTGGGTAAAACTTAGCTTCGCCCGTGCTTTGTTTTGAGGGGACAAATAGCTTTATAAAACCCCTTTTCTATTTTTTTACATTACAAATATCAATCATAAAAAGCGTTCCTGCAATACCCACTTTTAGTGATTTTTAATAAATTTTTTACCTTATCAAATGGTTCTTTTTTGTTTATTTTTGTCATTTAATCTTAAAATTCTGTTCCATTGAAAATCGCCGAACTTACCGCCGTTACTGAAATGTTAGATCAAATAGGGACAATGCATCATTTGTATCCTAAGGTTACTTTAGAAAAATATAAGGCCTATTTGCAAGAAATGGTTCCGCACAATTATAAGCAAGTGGCCGTTTTTGATGGTGAAGTTTGTGTAGGTTTATCTGGTTTTTGGACAGCAGTCAAACTTTGGACGGGGAAGTATATAGAAATTGATAACTTTATTGTTCATTCTGATTATAGATCCAAAGGAATCGGTAAGATGATGACCGATTATATTGATGCTAAAGCAAAAGCTGAAGGTTGTACCGCTATTGTTTTGGATGCTTTCACAGGTAATTTTACCGCTCATCGTTTTTATTACAATCAAGGGTATGAGCCAAGAGGCTTTCATTTTGTGAAAATGTTAAACAAGGACGGATTAACTTAAATAGAGAATAACATTTCAATCTTATTCAATCACAAAACACAAAAAATAACCAAAGAATTGGTTATTTTTGCCTTATAATAATTAACAGACAACTCATTTTGGGATTATATAAAAAGCTTTTTCAACAAACCGCCATTTACGGACTTGCCACAGTAATACCAAGAATGTTCAGCTTCTTGTTGGTACCACTTTACACAGGATTATTGGATAAGGCTGAATATGGAAAGTTATCGATAGTTTTCGCTTGGATGATTTTTTTCAATGTTATCTTGGCATACGGAATGGAAACGGCTTTCTTTAGATTTTATAATTCTGAGAAAAACAAGGAAAGTGTTGTCGAAACCACGATTATTTCTATTTTTTGGACCACCATACTTTTTATTTTCGTGGCGTTGTTATTTAGAAATTCCTTGGCACTTTGGTCCGGAGTAGATACCCAGTACATTACATATTCAATCTGGATTTTGGCATTGGATGCCTTAGTAATTGTACCTTTTTCAAAGTTAAGGGCTAATCAGCGGCCCATATTTTATGCAACAATCAAAATAGGGAATGTTCTTGTCAATTTATGTTTGAATTTGTTTTTCCTGATGTTTTTGCCAAGTATATCAGTATCTCAACCTAACAGTTTTTTAAGTACTATTTACATTGAAAATTTTCAAATTGGATATATTTTTCTTTCTAATATCATCGCAAGTTTTTTAACATTTGTTGTTCTTTTTCCAGACTATTTTTCCATCAAATGGAAATTCGATTACGAACTTTGGAAGCGAATGATGCGCTATGGATTGCCCATTATGGTTGCTGGAATTGCCTTTGCCATCAACGAACAGTTTGACAAAATCCTTTTGGGAAAATTATTACCTGCAAATATTGCCGATGAACAAGTAGGAATATATTCTGCTTGTTATAAATTGGGGCTCTTTATGGTTTTATACAGAACGGCTTATACTTTAGGAATAGAACCTTTCTTTTTTAGTCATGCTTCCAATGAAAATGCCCAACAAACGTATGCAACTGTTACCAAATATTTCGTGATTTTTGGATCTTTAATTTTATTGTTTGTCATCGTATTTGCCGATCTTTTAAAAATAATTATGATTCGAGATTCTACGTATTGGGAGGCGATGAAAGTAGTGCCATTAATTATATTGGCTAATTTTTTTCTGGGTATTTATACGAATCTCTCTGTTTGGTATAAGCTTATTGATAAAACCTATGTTGGGGCATATATATCGATTGTAGGCGGAATAGTAACCTTGGTGTTAAACTATTTGTTAATTCCAATATACGGCTATTACGGTTCGGCTATTGCCACTCTTGCAGCATACGGAAGCATGATGTTTATTTCCTATTATTTCGGGAACAAATATTATCCAATACCTTATGACAAGAAAAAAATTGGCGGTTACCTATCATTGTCTATAGGTTTTTCATGCATCTCTTTTTATGGATTCAATCAAAATTATTATATAGGAGTTTTACTTTTGGCAGTGTTTATGGGCTTTATCTATTACAATGAAAAAGAAACACTTTTGCGAATTTTAAAACGACCAGTTAAAAATTAGGAGCTATTTCCTGCTATCCGTTACAATCTTTTCTTTTTTAAAGAAAAAAAGAAAAGGATTTCCACTGCTATCAGGGCTAGGGCATTCTGCAATTAATACAATTTATATTTAATAAAATATGACAATAAACATCATCAACAAATCACAGCATGCATTGCCAAATTATGAAACCATAGCTTCGGCAGGAATGGATTTGAGAGCCAACATAACCGAAGCCATAACATTGCAACCGCTAGAAAGAGCTATTGTAAAAACAGGACTTTTTATAGAATTGCCTATAGGTTACGAAGCACAAGTGAGACCAAGAAGCGGATTGGCTGCCAAAAACGGAATTACTGTTCTTAACGCACCAGGAACTGTCGATGCCGATTATCGTGGTGAAATAGGAGTAATTCTAGTAAATTTATCCAATGATCCATTCGTTATCCAAAATGGAGAACGCATCGCTCAGCTAATTATAGCCAAACACGAACGCGCCGATTGGATAGAGGTACAGGAATTGACCGAAACTTCAAGAGGTGAAGGCGGTTTTGGGAGTACGGGAGTGAAATAAGTAGTCAGTTTTCAGTTACAGTTGACAGTCTGGAAAACTCAGGTATCAAAGAAAATCCTTGGAAATCGGTTGAATCCGTTTACTCTGTGGTTAATAAAATATATAATAAAAACTTCGTGAATTTTACGAAACCTTCGTGAACTTTGCGGTTAATCAAACCTATAAAAATGAAAATAATAGTACCAATGGCAGGACGCGGATCACGCCTTCGCCCACACACATTAACAATTCCAAAACCATTAATCCCAGTGGCTGGAAAACCAATAGTTCATAGATTAGTAGAGGATATTGCTACAGTCTTGAATCAAGAAATAGAAGAAGTGGCTTTTATAATTCATGAAAGTTTTGGGAAACAAGTAGAAAAAGAATTAGTTGCTATTGCACAAAAATTAGGAGCAAAAGGAACTATTTACTATCAAAATGAGGCACTTGGAACAGGTCATGCCATTATGTGTGCCAAAGATTCGCTAAGCGGTCCAGCAGTTATTGCTTATGCCGATACGTTAATTCGTGCCGATTTTGATTTGGATACCACTGCCGATAGTGTTATTTGGGTAAAACAGGTAGATCAACCAGAAGCTTTTGGGGTTATCAATCTAAATGATAATAACGAAATAATAGAACTAGTTGAAAAACCAAAAGAATTTGTTTCAGATTTAGCTGTAATTGGAATCTATTATTTTAAAGATGTAGCAGTTTTGAAAAATGAGTTGCAATTAGTGATTGATAACAATATTATTCACGGTGGGGAATATCAAATTAATGACGGAATTAAGCAAATGATGGCAAAAGGAATGAAATTTGTTCCTGGAAAAGTAGATGAATGGATGGATTGCGGTAACAAGGATGTTACTGTAGAAACCAATTCCAGAATGCTTGGTTTCCTTCATAATGACGGAATTAATTTAGTAGATTCAAACGTTAAATTGGAAAACTCAACAATAATTCCTCCTTGTTTTATTGGAGAAAATGTAATTTTAATAAACTCAACCGTAGGTCCAAATGTGTCATTGGGAAATGCATGTCATGTTCAAAACAGTACAATACAAAACAGTTTGGTACAAACACATTCACATATAAAAAATGCCAATTTAGACAATGCAATGATTGGTAATCATGCTAGTTTTGATGGTAAATTTACAAGTATAAGCATTGGAGATTATTCGGTTTTGGAATAATTAAAGGCAATGTGAAAAAATTGACAAGCAGCATTATTTAAGTTTTTATTATGCTGCTTTGTCATTTTTTTAATTTATTTTGCGTTTGTGAACAAATACTAATGAATTTGTTTTCAAATACTTTTTTCTATGATAAAAAAATGGCCTTTTATATTCGCTTTTTTTGTTTTGCCTTGCAATACGTTTTTGCTATTGGCACAAACAGAACCTGAGGAAATAAAGGTGGAAAGCGATAAATTTCAAGATTTTTTCTATGAATCAATATTTCAAAAAAGTATTGAGAACTATGATAAATCGTTGGTAGCACTGGATCAATGTTTAAAATTGAAACCTAATGATGCTACAATATATTTCGAAAAGGGAAAAAATTTTTTGGCTTCCAAAGATTACAAAAACGCATATACTTCTTTTGAACATGCAACGCAAATTGATCCAAACAATAAATGGTTTTGGGTTGGCTTGTATGATGTATGTTATGAAACCAAAGATTTCAATCAAGCCATAATTATTGTCAATAAAATTATACCTTTTGATGCAGAATATAGAGAGGATTTGGTTTCACTTTATATGGCAACCAAGCAATACGATAAAGCCTTGGCCGATATCAATGACTTGAATGACAAGGTTGGAAAAACCGAAAGAAGGGAAATGTATAAATTGGAAATCTTGTCGGAAGGGAAATTTCAAAATTCTGAAGTAGATAATTTAAAAAACCTCATTGATAAAAACCCAAAAGAGGAAAGTAATTATATAGCTTTGATTTTTTTGTATTATAGCAAGAATGAAGAAAATAAGGCACAGGAAGTTGCCAAAAAATTAGAAAAAGAAATACCGGAATCGGTTTGGGCTCACGTAAGTTTGTTTAAAAGTTATCTTGAAAAAAATGATGGGACAAGCGCAGCAAAATCTATGGATATAGTTTTGGAAAGCACTAAAATTGATTCCAAAATAAAGCACAGAATCTTTAATGAGTTTTTGCTTTTCGCCAATGCAAATCCTCAATTTGTACCTGATTTGGATAAAGCGATTGGTTATTTTAAAAACGATAAACAAGTAAATGTTCCCAAGGAAGTTGGTAAATTTTATCACAATAAAAAGCAATGGGACAAGGCGATTAAATATTATGAAATGTCGGAGAAAAACAGCTCCGAAATTGATTTGGAAAATAGTTTACTTTGGCTTCAAGCCAATACCGAACTGAATCAGTTTGAACCGATAGTCAAGAAAGCGACAACGTTAATCGAGACTTTTCCGGCTGAACCTCAATTTTATTATTATGCTGGTATGGCGAATAATCAGTTGAAATTGTTTAAAAAAGCAAAAGATATTTTAGAAACAGGTTTAGATTATGTTGTTGAAAATAAAGATTTGGAAATTAATTTCAACATACAGCTGGGGGAAGCCTATAGCGGGTTAGGTGATAGTGCCAAGAAAGATTTGTATTTTAACAAAGCCAATCAATTATTAAAAGAGAAAAAACAATGAATCGATATATAAAAAGGTTAATTTTTGTTAGTATGATTTGCTTAAGCACTTCATTACTATTTGTGTCGTGTAAGGCAAAAGGGAAAGTCGTTGCAGAGACTAAAAAAGAGGACTCAAATAAAATGTCAGCCGAAAAGATCTTGAAAAATCATTATGCAAATAAAGGTGATTTCACTACATTATACATAAAATCAAGTGTAAAGTATAATGACGCCAAACAATCTCAAAATTTAACGGCAGAAATTAAGATAAAAAAGAACGAACAAATTTTGGTGAGTATTCGTTTTCTAGGAATTACCATGGCCAAGGCATTAATAACGCCAACAACAGTAAGTTATTATGAGAAGTTAAACGGTACTTATTTTGAGGGAGATTTTAGTACATTAAGCAAATGGCTTGGAACAGATTTGGATTTTAATAAGGTTCAGAATATGCTTATCGGCCAGCCAATAGATGATTTAACCAGGGGAAAGTATCAAGATTCACTGGTTGACCAGTCCTATCGATTGGAAGATCTTTCGAAAAACAATACCAAAAAATATTTCTTTTTTGACAAGGATTCATTTCTGTTAAACAAACAAGAGATTTCTCAAACAACCGAAAACAGAAAGATTGAAGTTTTATATTCGGATTATAAAAAGTATAATGAAACTCCACTGCCATCTGATATCGCCATCAATGCAGTGCAAGACAAAGGTAAAACAGAAATTAATTTGGGATACAATACTATAACCATTAATGAAGAACTTACTTTTCCATATAGTGTACCTAATGACTATAAAAGAATTTTAATTAAGTAAATTTGAACCAATATAATTGTAAAATGCGAAAATTTCTCTTAGGACTATTTTTTTTGTGCATGACCTCAGTAATCTGGGGACAAGAATCGCAACAAGAAAAATTAGAAAAGCGTAAAGCCGAAATTCAACAAGAAATTTTGGACAATGAAAAGTTATTAAAAACGGTAAAGAAAAAAGAGAAATCTGCCGTGAGTGTAATTATTCTGCAAAACAATAAAATTAAACTCAAAGAAAAATTGATACGTACTACTGAGAAACAAACTAAAATTCTCGGTAATGATATATATATAAATCAATTAAAAATAAATAAGCTTAATAGAGAGTTATTGGTTCTCAAGGAAGATTATGCAAAGATGATCGTCAAATCATATAAAAGTAGATCCGAGCAAAGCCGAGCCATGTTTTTATTATCCTCAGAGAACTTTTTGCAAGCTTACAAAAGGGCTCAGTATATGAAACAGTATACAGGATTTAGAAAAATGCAAGGTGAAGAAATTAAATCGAAAACAGATGAACTTTTGGGTTTTAATGAAAAACTGAATACTCAAAAATTAGCCAAGAAAAAATTATTGGTCGAAAACAATAAAGAGAAATTATCTCTTGAAAAAGAAAAAAAGGAACAATTGAAGTTGGTGAATTCAATTAAAAAAGACAAGAAAAAAATCGCTGCTGATATTAAAAGAAAACAATCGGAGTCTAGAGCAATTGACCGTCAAATTGATCGTTTAATTCGTGAAGCTATTGCTGAAGCCAATAGAAAGGCAGCCAGCGAAAATCCAAATGCACCAGCTGCAACTTATACATCGGCCAGAATAGTATTGACAGGCGAAGCAAAAATACTAGCCGATAATTTTAGGGCCAATAAGGGACAATTACCTTGGCCTGTTGAAAAAGGCTTTGTATCACTAGGATATGGAGAACAACCACATCCGGTTTATCCAAGTCTTACGATTCATAATAGTGGGGTCGAAATTACGACAGAACAAGGAAGCAATGCTAGAGCGGTATTTGGAGGAGAAGTAACAAAAGTTATCGTTTTATCACCTGTGAACAAGGCCGTAATGATTCAGCATGGGGATTATTTTACGGTGTATCAAAATTTAAGCTCCGTATCTGTTTCCAAGGGAGATAAGGTAAACATCAAGCAAAGTTTGGGAAAAATAAGAACAAATGGAGAAGGAAGAACGATTCTAAAGTTCACAATTTCACAAAACACAACTTACAATAACCCAGCAAGTTGGTTGTATAATATGTAAGCTTCCCGACAAAAATATAGACAGCACTATTTTATTTACAAAAGTAGAATAGTGCTGTTTTTTTATAAAATCATTCCTTAAGTTTGCATTATATATAATTTGCGATGTTAAAATATTTTCTAAGTTTTATTTTTCTAACAACAACAGCTTCGCTTTGGAGCCAAGACAATCAACAAAAAAAATTAGAAGAGCGTAAAATTAAAATCCAGCAAGAAATTAAGGAAAACGAAACAAAACTTCTAAAAGTAAAAAAGAAGGAAAAAACGGTTACCAAAGCCATTGTTTTGCAAAGCAATAAAATCAAGCTTAAGGAAGAATTAATTGCTACTACCGAAAAACAAAAAACACTTCTTGGGAATTCAATATCGGTTAACCAAGCTCAAATAAACAAACTCGAAAAGGAACTCGAATTACTCAAGGCAGATTATGCCAAAATGATTGTACAATCGTATAAAAGTCGTTCCGAAGAGAGTCGTGCAATGTTCTTATTATCGTCAGAAAGTTTTCTTCAGGCCTATAAGCGAGCACAGTATATGAAACAATATACGAATTATAGGAGAGTACAGGGAAAAGAAATACAATCCAAGACATATAATTTGTATACTTTTAATGCAAAATTGGATGTTCAAAAAAGTGCCAAGGAACAACTCATAGCTGAAAATGACAAAGAGCGATTATCTTTAGAAAAAGAAAAGCAAGAACAAGAAAAACTGGTTGCTTCATTAAAGAAGGATAAAAATAAAATTATTGCCGAGAATAAGAAAAAACAACAAGAAGCAAAGGCAATAGATAGAAAAATAGACAAATTAATCCGCGCTGCAATTGCCGAAGCCAATAGAAAAGCGGCTATAGAAAAGGCTGCCAAGGAAAAAGCAAAAGCCGATGCTATTGCAAAAGCCAATGCATTAGCGAGAGCCCAAGCATTAGAAAAGAAAAAAGAGATTGAAAAAGCGAATGCCTTAGCTGCAGCAAAAGCGAAAGCGAATTCCAAACCAGCTCCAAAACCAATTCCGGTTCCAAAAGAAGTTGAGAAAGCAATCGCAAAAGTTGATCCTACCGTGGCACCTGCAGCAGTTTCGACGACCAAAATAGATTTGAGTCCAAGTGGAAAAGTTGATTCGGATAATTTTAAGGCTAACAAGGGCAAATTGCCTTGGCCTGTTGAGAGAGGATACGTTTCTTTAGGATTTGGTGATCAAGCACATCCAGTCTATAAAACGTTAGTAGTCCACAACAATGGTCTAGAATTTTCAACCGATTCTGGTGCCAGTGCCAGAGCTGTTTTTGCAGGAGTTGTAGCAGATATTATGATTATTTCTCCCGTAAACAAGGTGGTTATGTTACAGCATGGAGACTTTTTTACCCTATACCGAAACTTAAATACCGTAAGCGTAAGTAAAGGTGATAAAGTAAGTATCAAACAAGCATTAGGTAAAATTAGGACCAATGGCGAAGGTAAAACAATATTGAAATTTGCAATTACACAAAACACAATTTTTGCCAATCCAAGGTCTTGGTTGTCGAGTAAATAGCAGAAAAAAATTAATAAAATTTTAAAGCATCTTGTCAAAATTATAATATATATTTGATAAACCTAAATTAGAAAACATGAATTCCAATAATCCATTTTTAAATAATAAAACATTTTCAAATACTACTTCTTCAAGAAGAGATGGGGTTTTTAATGCTGTCGTTATTGAGAACAATCAAGACATGACTTTGTCTGGAACAATCAACAGAAGTTTAATCCTTTTCTTGTTGCTAATCGCTTCTGCAACCGTGATTTGGTGGGCTACTTCCAATGAAATATTGAATCCAATAGTGCCAATAATTGGTGGTGCAATTGTAGGATTGATTTTGGTACTAATAGCATCATTCAAACCAGAATATTCCCCTTATTTAGCACCTGGCTACGCTCTCTTTGAAGGATTGTTTATTGGAGGAGTATCTGTTATTTTCGAAGCAATGTATCCTGGAATTGTAACTCAGGCTGTAGGAGCAACTTTTGTAACTTTTGCTGTTTGCCTGGGATTGTATAAATATAAAATTGTAAAAGTGACAGAGCAATTCAAATCGATTGTAATTGCGGCCACATTAGCCATTGCAACATATTATTTAATTTCTTGGCTGTTCTCTATGTTTACAAGTTTTGTGCCAGTACATTATGGCAATTCCATGATGAGCATTGGTATTAGTGTATTTGTAATTGTAATTGCAGCTATGAACCTGTTCTTGGATTTCGATATGATAGAAAAAGGAGTAGAGCAAAGAATGCCAAAATACATGGAATGGTATGGAGCCATGGGCTTGATGATCACATTAGTTTGGTTGTATATAGAGTTCTTGAGATTGCTTTCTAAACTTTCAAAAAAATAGATAACAATTATTTATATAGAATGCTCTTCCGAAACGAAGGGCATTTTTTTTGTATTCAAATGATTTAAAACGTTTTGGAGCAGAAAGATTAGGTGTTTTTTAGTGGGCATTAGTCCCGCTTTTCGTTACAATCTTGTGTGCCGAACCCCGGCACACAAGGATTTCCACTGCAAACGAAGTTCACTGAACTCCTATGAGAATTAAAGTATAGTGAAGTAATCGGGGCTAGGAGGAATGATTTTGCATTTTTGCAATGATTCAAAAATGTAAAAAATTAAGAATACGGCACAAGTCATTATTTTATAAAGCTATAAAAGGATTGTAGCTATCAAATCATTAAATTTGCATTCTTATTTAGATATATGTTAGAAAAAGAAATAATAAATTTTGAAAAAACAGCTATCGTTGGTATTGTAACACAAAACCAAAGCGAAGAAAAACTCAATGAATATCTTGACGAATTGGAGTTTTTAACGTTTACGGCTGGAGGAGAAGTGATTAAACGCTTTTCGCAAAAAATGGAGCGTCCCAATCCTAAAACTTTTGTGGGAACAGGAAAGCTAGAAGAAATTTGTCTTTTTGTAAAGGAAAATGATATATCAACTTTGGTATTTGATGACGAATTATCACCTTCGCAACAAAAGAATATTTCTAAAATAATTGATTGTAAAATATTAGATCGTACACACCTTATACTTGATATTTTTGCTCAAAGAGCAGAGACTTCTTACGCCAGAACTCAAGTAGAATTGGCACAATGTCAGTACTTGCTTCCAAGACTTTCCGGAATGTGGACGCACTTGGAACGTCAAAAAGGAGGTATCGGTATGCGCGGTCCAGGTGAAACCGAGATTGAAACAGACAGGCGTATTGTTCGGGATCGAATATCATTATTGAAAGAGAAGATCAAGACCATTGACAAGCAAATGGGAGTACAGCGCAGCAACCGTGGTGCGATGGTGCGCGTGGCTTTGGTGGGATATACCAATGTTGGAAAATCGACCTTGATGAATGCAATTGGGAAAAGTGATGTATTTGTAGAAAACAAGCTCTTCGCAACATTAGACACCACTGTTCGAAAAGTAGTTATTAAAAATTTACCTTTCTTATTATCGGATACCGTTGGATTTATTCGAAAACTGCCTACTCAATTGGTAGATTCATTCAAAAGCACATTGGATGAAGTCCGTGAAGCCGATTTGCTATTGCATGTTGTCGATATTTCACATCCTGAATTTGAAGATCATATCGCATCGGTAAACCAAACGTTGTTGGATATTAAGGCTCATGATAAACCAGTTATTATGGTTTTCAATAAAATTGATGCCTACAAACATTTGACGATTGACGAAGATGATTTAATGACTGAAAAGACGCCTAGACACTTTACATTGGAAGAATGGCAGCAAACTTGGATGCATCGTTTGGGAGGGCAAAACGCCTTGTTTATTTCGGCATCCAAAAAAGAAAATTTTGAAGAATTTAGAAAATGTGTATACGAAGCAGTTCGAGAAATACACATTACCCGTTTTCCATATAATAAGTTTTTATATCCCGATTATAAAGATGCCGTCGATAAAGAAGAAGACAATGAATAATACAAAAGACCTTTTAGTAGATGCTAAAAGGTCTTTTTTTTATTTGTCCTAAAATTTTGGACATAGACTAATCAGTGAAAATTCTTTTAACCTTAGGCAAATTAAGAGATTTTACCCTTATAGAATTTAAGGTTGCTAATTTGAACTATTATGCTAAGGTTTGGTCTCAAAATTATAATTCAGCCCTACACCAAATACCTCTTTGGTTTGAAAACCAGAAAAAGCATCATCATCATAAATCGCTTGAAAATTAAAATTGGCTGACAGTATTTTATTGATTTTCATTACAATAATTAGGTTGTAATTAATGTCAATATTTTGTGGATCCTTTAAATAATTGGAATATAAATTCAATAGATTTTCGGCCGTTACATTTTCCATGATTTGAAATTTATAATAGGCAGTGGCATTGAAACCTAATTGGTACAACACACTTTTGTTAGCATCAACACCAAAATAAGCTCCATCAATATAGTCAGGAATAGAGGTGTAAAAGCTGTCGACAAAAGTAAATTTGGAAGTTAATGGAGCAAAATTAATTTTGAGATTTTCGGTTTTTTTCCAATAGATACCAGGACCGAATAACAAATAACCCGGAGACATAAAGTTTGTGTTTTCGGCTCTTATTTCAGCACCATTTTCATCTTTGCTATAAATATATCCTTTTGTAAATTGTGTTCTAAAATTGGCCAAAAACGAATAATACCAATAGCCTTCCGTTTTTTTGGCTACAATAGAATTAATTTCAAGTTGATCATCAGTTTTCTTTTCAAAATTGGCACTCTGTGTTTGAAGCAAACCGTAGGAAGCCAGAATTCTATTTTCCCACGAAAAGGAGTCTTTTTTGTAATCGATTTTATAATCAACGCCAAGATTTCCGGAAAAACTATTTTCTCCGCCAGCTACCCAATTGCTAAAGTTTGCCTGGTTAAAAAGAAATGTAATTTTGCCTTTTGATTTCCAGCCATTTTTAATCGTATCATCTATAGCTTTGGCAGCTTCTTCAGTTTTTTTGCTTAATTCTTTTTCGGAAGATTGTGCTTGAAGAATTGTTGTAATTGGAAGTAGTATAGCTAACAATATTATTTTTTTCATTGTAAGAGTATTATTTCTAATACAAATATAACGAAAAGTTGTAGCGTTAAAAAAGAGTAATCAACAGCAATAATTATTTTTTTACTGTTTTTTTGTATAATGGAACAGCAGAACATGCCTCTCCATACATTATGCTTCTTGCATAAGGTTGCAGATATTGCGCAGCCAAAACATACGCTCGCATAGGCACAGGTTTTTTTGAACAGCCTTTTATGATTACAGGTTTATCCTGATATACTGTATAATCAACAGTAGGCAAAAGTTCCTCATATAAAGTGGAATTTAAATCTTCTATATTGCCATTCACAACTTTCTTGGCAAAAGGAGCCAGATGCATGGTTATCAATATAAAAGCCCAACGAGGAAGAATCGCATCTGTACTGCATGTTACAGCTATATATTGCTCATTATATTGAGACCAATCATGATTGCTCAACTGTTCCCTAAAGTCTTTTTCCTTTAACAAAAAACCTTCAATTAACCATTGTGAAATATCGATTTGCGTACGCATCCCAGCTGGATAATAGTCTTCAAGATCAAAAACTTCCAATACACTATTGGCTACTTTATTTATAATTTCTTCCATTCATATTTTGGTTTAAAAGTTTAAAGTTTCAGGTTTTTTGAACTTGAAACTTTAAACCTGAAACAAATTTTTATAGCATTCCTAATTCTAATTTTGCTTCTTCACTCATCAAATCCTTACTCCAAGGCGGATCAAAAGTGATTTCAACTTCGGCATCTTTTACACTTTCTATAGACTTTATTTTTTCTTCAACCTCTTTTGGTAAACTTTCAGCTACCGGACAGTTTGGAGATGTTAGAGTCATAAGAATTTTTACTTCCAAGTCGGTATTAACCATTACATCATAAATCAATCCCAATTCGTAAATGTCTACTGGAATTTCTGGATCGTAAATAGTTTTCAGTTTTTTTACGATTGATTCTCCTAATTCTTCGGTGTTTATTTCTTGTTCCATTTTTGTATTTGTTTTCGCCTTTAAGACGATATTTTTAAAAAGTAAGATTTTTTATTTTACCATTAAGATATTAAGTTCATAAAGAGGTAAGTTTAATTTTCCTTAATATCTTAATGGTTTAAAGTTTATTTTTTAGCATCAAAAGCCAAAGCATACATTTTAATATTTTTTATCATCGAAACCAAACCATTTGCCCGTGTTGGCGAAAGATGTTCTTTCAAACCTATTTCATCAATAAAATCAGTATCTGCGTTTAATATGTCAATTGCTTTTTGGTTCGAAAAAGCACGGATTAAAATCGCTATTATTCCTTTGGTCAAAATAGCATCGCTGTCGGCAGTAAAGACAATTTTGTCCTCTTTTTGCTCACCTTGAAGCCAAACTTTGGATTGACATCCCTTAATCAGATTCTCATCTGTTTTTGCTTCTTCTTTTATTAGCGGAAGATTTTTTCCCAATTCAATGATGTATTCATAGCGCTGCATCCAGTCATCAAACATGGAGAATTCATCTATGATATCGTTTTGTATTTCTTTTATTGTCATTCTTCTTTTTTTGAAAAGGATAGTATTGTATTTACTAAGTTCTTTATTTCTTCGGGAGGAACTCCATTATCGAAAGTCTGGCTTTCATATGTTTTTCCTTTGTAGGTTACTTTTAAATTTGCCATTGCGGCGCCGTCATGAAATCGTTTCTGTGTAGGCGCTTTCAAATTTGGAATTTCTTCCAGATTTACCTTTCGAAATTCTTTTATCAAAGCATTCCATTGTGCTTCTGTTAGCGAATTTGAAACTGGTTTTCCGTCTCTTGTCTTCGTCACGGAAACTGTTTTGTTTTCCACAGCGATGTTATTATGCAAACCTCTTGAATTGGCAGTGTATTCGACTTTGGCGGAAGCCAAATCTACATTTTTTTGACCTTGGCAGTTGTTTCCAAGGATTATTGTCAAAAACAAGAGTGAGATGATTTTCATAATTTTCTGAATTTATGACAGCATCATTTGCGCTTTTTTCACGGCTTCAACCAATGCGTCAATTTCTTCCTTGGTATTGTAAAAAGAAAACGAAGCTCTTATCGTTCCGGGAATACAGAAGAAATTCATAATTGGCTGTGCGCAATGGTGACCGGTTCGTACTGCGATACCCAATTTGTCAATTATTGTTCCAATATCATACGGATGAATGCCATCAATATTAAACGAGACAACCGAAGTTTTTGTTTTACTGTTTCCGTAAATTTTCAGTCCTTCGATTTCTGATAATCGTGCTGTGGCATATTCCAGCAATTCCAATTCCTGCTTTTGAATGTTTTCAAAACCAATTTCATTCATATAATCAATGGCAGTTCCTAGAACGATTCCGCCAGCAATATGCGGAGTTCCAGCTTCGAATTTATGAGGCAAATCGGCGTAAGTGGTTTTTTCAAAAGTCACTTCCTTAATCATCTCACCGCCACCTTGGTAAGGAGGCAATTTATTCAGCCAGGCTTCTTTTCCGTATAAAATTCCTGTCCCCGTAGGCCCGCACATTTTATGTCCCGAAAAAGCATAGAAATCACAATCCAAAGCCTGAACATCCGGTTTTAAATGCGGTACAGCCTGAGCTCCGTCAATTAAAATAGCGGCTCCAACTTCATGTGCTTTGTCAATCATATATTTGATAGGATTGATAATTCCCAATGCATTTGAAATATGGTTTACGGTAACGATTTTGGTTTTGGCAGAAAGCAATTTGTCGTATTCGGCCATTATCAATTCGCCATTTTCATCCATCGGAATTACTTTGAGTGTTGCTCCGGTTTTTTCGCAGAGCATCTGCCAAGGCACAATATTGCTGTGGTGTTCCAATGAAGAAACAATCACTTCATCACCCGATTTTAAAATCGAGGCAAATCCATTGGCGACCAAGTTGATGCCAAAAGTAGTTCCCGAAGTGAAAAGCACTTCGTGGGCATATTTTGCATTAATGTGATTTTGCACTTTTGCACGTGAAACTTCATAAGCATCGGTTGCCAATTGGCTCAATGTATGAACGCCTCTATGAATATTGGCATTTATTTCCTGATAATACTTTTCAATTGCATCAATAACCACTTGCGGTTTTTGTGAAGTGGCTCCGTTATCGAAATATACTAAAGGCTTTCCGTTTACTTTCTGCGAAAGAATGGGAAAGTCGGCTCTTATTTTTTGAATATCTAACATTGTTTTATTTAGATTTTTTCTAAATACAAAAGTAACACAATTGATTTAGTTTTCCAGAAACAATAAGGAATAATTGTGAAATCGCTTTGGAAGAAAGTATTCTTATTGATATAAAAGCAAACAGAATTTATGAGTCTTTATTTTTGTGTTCCTTTTTTTATTAAATTAGGGTAAATATTTCCTGTTATGAAAAAATATTTGAAAATAATCGTCTCTTTGGTTCTTTTGTTTTTGATTTATTTTGGCATTACAACTTATCGAAAGCTGGAATTAATTTCTGGATTTTCGGCCAAAAGTGTTGCAAGCTGTTATTTCATAGCTAATCGCTCATTGGAAAACATCGAGAACAGTGATAATGATTTTGACGTTATCCGTTGGGCTTCCAATGAAATAAATGAATCAGGAAAATTTGCAACAGCTACCGTTTTTGGATTTAAAAAGCGAAAAGCAATTTATAGAAATGGTTTGGGAGCTACATTAATCAATGATAATTTTGATAGTAGCAAGCCCTATGAAATTCCAAAAAGAGTAAAATCTAACAGTAAATTTCCTTTTCCGTATGGAGACACAGAACCCAAAGACACGGTTTTTCCCAATATTGATTATGCCAAATTGAATCAGGCTGTCGCCAATGCCTTTGATGTCCAAGATGATAATACCAAAAAAACGCGTTCCGTTCTGGTAATCTATAAGGACAGAATCATTGTTGAAAAATATGCTGTTGGGTTCAACAAAAACAGTGTTCTTTTGGGCTGGTCAATGACAAAGAGTATTACAGGAACACTCTTTGGAATACTTCAAAAACAGGGAAAATTTGACATCTACAAACCAGCTCCAATTCCCGAATGGCAAAATGATAACAGAAAAAGTATTACGACCAATGATTTGCTTCACATGAATTCGGGTTTGGAATGGGAGGAGGCTTATGATAAAATCTGTGATGCAACTGAAATGCTTTTTCACGATGAAGATATGTCCCGCTCACAATTGTTGAAACCAGCCGTTTTCAAACCAAATACTCATTGGAATTATTCTTCGGGAACTACGAATTTGCTGTCGGGAATTTTGCGGAAGCAGTTCAAAACCCATCAGGAATATTTGGATTTTTGGTATTCGGCATTGATTGATAAAATCGGAATGCAATCGATGGTGATTGAAACCGATATGGCGGGAAATTATGTGGGATCTTCGTATGGCTGGGCAACAACGAGGGATTGGTCCAAATTAGGACTATTGTATTTGCACAAAGGCAATTGGAATGGAGAACAACTATTTGATGCCAGTTGGGAGAAGTATGTATCGACGCCTACCAATACTTCAAATGGTAAATACGGAGCGCACTTTTGGCTCAACGCTGATGGATTTTATCCAGATGCACCAAGAGACATGTATTCCTGCAATGGTTTTAATGGGCAAAAGATTTTTATCATTCCGTCAAAAGATTTGATTATTGTGAGATTGGGGTTGACAGGTGATTCGAAATTTGATTTTAATGGGTTGTTGAAAGGGATTGTGGGGAGTGTTAAAAATGGATTGTAATATTTTTCAGTATATTAGCAATTAAATTTGAATACAAATATGGAGTCTAATAAAAATATAATTTTCATTGGTGGTATTCATGGAGTTGGAAAAGGAACGATTTGTAAAGACATTTCACTAAAAACAGGTTTAATTCATCTCACAGCAAGTCAAATTTTAAAATGGGAAGAAATTAGTGAGAAAGATAATAAATTAGTTAAAAACATTACTTCAACACAAGAAAGATTAATAAATGGTCTGAATAATTTAATAAAGAAAGACAAAAAATATATTATTGATGGTCACTTTTGTTTGTTAAATTCTAATGAGGTTCCAAACAGAATTGATGAAATCACTTTTGATAAAATTAATCCAAAAACTATAGTGGTTGTGATCGATGATGTTGAAAAAATTGCTAAAAGATTAGAAGCAAGGGACGGGAAGATTTATGATGTTACAGTTTTAAATGAATTACAACAAATGGAAATAGAATATGCCAAATATCTTTCAGATAAATATTCAATACCTTATATCGAAATAAAAGAAGGAAACTATATTCAACTAATGGAAATTATTTAAGCATGAAAATTTTACTAGATACTAATATCATTATTCATAGAGAAGCAAACAAAATATACAAACCTGAAATTGGTCAACTTTTCAAATGGATTGATAATCTTAAATATTCAAAATATATTCATCCCTTAACAGTTGAAGAATTAGAAAGATATAAAGATCTAAATACTCTTAATACAATGAACATTAAGATAGAAAGTTATAATTTACTAAAACATCAAGCGTCATTAGGAGAAGAAATTTTAAAAGTCAGTAAAAAAATAGACAACCAAGATAATGACATAAATGATACTCAAATATTAAACGAAGTTTATGAAGGAAGAGTTGATATTTTAATTTCCGAAGATAAAAAAATTCATACTAAAGCAAAGCTTTTAGGAATAGAAAATAAAGTTTTTAAAATTCAAAGTTTTCTTGAAAAAGTTACTTCTGAAAATCCTGATTTAGTTAATTTTAAAGTTTTAGCGGTGAAAAAAGTTGATTTTGCCGAAGTTAACATTAAAGACTCTTTTTTTGATAGTTTTAGAGAAGATTACGCAGAGTTCGACGTTTGGTTTAACAGCAAATCAGAAGAGGCATGTTATGTATGTTATAGTGATGGAAATTTAACAGCTTTTCTTTTTGTTAAAATAGAAAGTGAAAAAGAAAATTATTCAAATATTTCACCTGTTTTCCAACCAAAAAAGAGGTTAAAAATAGGAACTTTAAAAGTGACTGGAAATGGATATAAAATAGGTGAGCGTTTTCTTAAAACTATATTTGACAATGCTATACAATATAAAATTGAAGAAATTTACGTTACTCTTTTCACAAAAAGACCTGAACAAGAGCAACTAATTGAAATGCTTGAAGAATGGGGATTTGTTTACCATGGATTAAAAATAACTAAAAATGGAGAAGAACTAGTTTATGTTAGACCTTTTGGTAAAAATTTACCTAAAAACATTCAAAACCCTAAATTAACTTTTCCTTTCTTCTCAAGAGAAACAGATAAATACATTATAAAAATTGAGCCTAAATATCATACAGAACTTTTTCCAGACAGTATAAATACAAGAGAGGATAAATCAAAATATACGGAAAACGAACCTCATAGAAATCGAATAAGTAAAGCATATATCTCACATTCAAAAGACAGAAATTTAAAATCTGGCGATATTGTTTTAATTTATCGGATCGGTGATGAAGGAACTCAAAAAATATATACTAGTACTATTACAACTATCTGTATAGTCGAAAACATTAAAAATGATTTTAAAACTTTTGATGATTTTTTTGATTCCTGTAATAGAAAAACTATGATATCTAAAGAAGATTTAAGAAATAAGTGGTGGGATAAATATCCGAAATATAGACCTTTCGTAATTAATTTTTTGTTTGCTTATTCATTACCAACGCCCAAACCAATTTTAAAAGATTTAATTGACTTAAGGATTTTTGAAGATAGTAAAAGCATACCTTTAGGCTTTATAAAATTAAATAATGAGCAGTTCAAGAATTTGATTAATTTTGCATATAAAACTAATAAATAAATGAAAGTAGTAATGTCAATAAAACCTGAATTTGCGAATAAAATTTTTGACGGAACTAAAAAATTTGAATTTCGTAAAGCTATTTTTAAAAACAAAAACATTAAATCTATTTTAGTTTACTCTTCATCTCCAGTACAAAAAGTTATTGGTGAATTTCAAATAGATCAAATTTTTAATGATGATTTAGAAACTTTATGGGAGCGAACAAAAGAATTTTCAGGAATAAGTGAAGATTATTTTTATCAGTATTTTGCTAATCGTGAACAAGGTTTTGCTATTCAGATAAAAAACCAAATAAGGTTCAAGACTCCTAAATGTTTGAAGGAAGATTATAATTTAACTCCTCCCCAATCTTTTGCATATTGGGAAAGTAAAGAATAAAAAAATTAAAGAGGCTGTCCGAAAAGGGCAGCCTTTTTTATGCAGCAAATATTAGGGATTGATTTTGCGTTGGCTGATTTATGAAAAAATATTCTGTTACGGTTTTAAAAATGTAAATTTCGACCTCTATAACT
>Ga0308157_10000966_pt1 | contig 70953 bp, 74 predicted proteins | sample PhyBR1_FD_201035 | JGI IMG/M metagenome (GOLD analysis project Ga0308157, IMG submission 201035) | Phyllosphere microbial communities from UC Gill Tract Community Farm, Albany, California, United States - DLSLB.R1 | ecosystem: Host-associated > Plants > Phyllosphere > Unclassified | place: USA...
AATACGCAGTCCCTCGGCCGCCTGCACGGTGGCGCGACGGCCGCGCTCTCCGAGGCCGTCGGCTCGTGGGCGGCCATGATCCACGCGTCGACCCTCGGCATGGTGTGCGTCGGCGTCGACCTGAACATCACGCACCATCGCGGGGCGACCGGGGGCCGCATCCACGCCACAGCCACACCCGCTCATCGCGGTCGCCGGCTGGCCACGTACGACGTCCGCGTGATCGACGACCAGGACCGCCTCGTCGCGACGGCGCGGATCACGAATCTGCTGGTCGCCCCCGACTGAGCACCCCGGCGTCGTCTCGGGGCACTGCCCGTCTCTGCCATTCTGGATCGCATGACGAAGATCCGAGGGGCTGCGCCGCCCCCAAGCGGCGCAACCCCTCGCCCGTCGTCGTCAGACCCGAACATCGGACGACGGGCGTATGGGTGCCTTCTCGAAGCCGGAGTCGGCACCCACCCCCGCATATGTCGTGTCCGCCGAGCTCCTTTCCTTACACGCGGTCCGATAATTCTTTTCTCGCGCACCTCTGTAAGGTCCGCGACCGCCCCGACACAGCCCCGGTACACGCACGAGGAAAGACAGCGGTGACGGACGACGCGGATTTCGTGGCGCTCTTCCGTGAGCACTACAACGCGGTTCGACGATTCATCGAGAGACGCGTGTCGGATCGCGAGGCCGCGGACGACCTCACGATGGAATGCTTCGAGATCGCGTGGCGCAAGCGCGATCCGCGAGAGCCGTTCGGGCTGCCGTGGCTGTACCGCACGGCACGGAACCTCATCGCGAACGAATACCGACGACGAGACCGAGAGGGGGCACTGTGGACGCACATCGAGGACCAGGTGCGCACCCTCTCGAACGCGTCGGAGGGCGAGATGATCGACCGGCTCGTCGACGCGATCCGCGAACTTTCCGAGAAGGAGCGCGAGATCCTCTGGCTCACCTACTGGGAGAACCTCTCGGCCGCCGAGGTGGGTGTCGTCGTCGGGGCGAGCGCGGGGACCGTGTGGACGCGTCTGAATCGCGTCCGAGCCAAACTCCGCCCGCTCCTGTCCGATGGGCCCCTGTCCGACGAGGAGGTGCTCGATGAACGACGATGACCTCGCGCGCGCGGTGCGCCGACTCGATCCCGCGCTGACGCCCCTCGACGCACCGATCCCCCTCGCCGCCGAGCGACGGGCCCGCGACATCGCGCGAACGGCTCCGCGGGAGCGCCGTCGACCCGTCTACGCCGCCTGGGGCTCAGCCGCCGCGGTCGTCGTCCTCGTCCTCGCGATCGTCACCGGAGTCCTCTGGATGCCGAGCTCCCCGGCATCCGCTCTCACTCCTCAACCGCTCGCGTTCACCTCGATCTCGGAGGACGCGTCGCAGGTGATCGCGCAGGCGCAGCAGCGGTTGACGGACGGCTCAGGTCCTTCCTCCCCCGAACGACGATCGTTGTCGCTCGGCTGGTACTTCAGCGGGTCGCCCGACGAGGCCGAGGCGACGGTGTTCCGCCGCGAGTGGATCGATGTGCAGTGGAACGAGGACCTCTCCGGTTCGGTCGTGACCACCGCGGCCGAGGCGACCAACGCGGCGGGCGACACGGTGCCCGCGGGCGAACCGACGCCGGGGACCGTGGTCGGCGACCTCCAGTTCGTGCAGAACCAGTTCTCGCCGCTCTCCCCCACCGCCCCCGCGCCCACCGTCGAGGCGATGCGGGCTCTCGTGCTCACCTCGACCGGCGCAGGCGATCAGCTGACGGCGGGCGACGCGATGCTCGGCGCCCGGGCGCTTCTGGGCGAGTGGACCTTGACCGGCCCGCAGCAGGCGGCTCTGCTCGAGGTCGTCGCTCAGGCTCCCGGTCTGCGCGTCGTCGGGTCGGCGTTCGATCGACTGGGGCGCCCGGTGGTCGGTCTCGCCGCGGTGCCGTCCGGGCTGACCACCTCACAGGCCACGCTGCTGCTGTCGGCCGATACCGGGCGCATCGTCGGATTCGAGTCCGAACTGCTCGCCGACAATCCGAACCTCAAACTCCCGACCGGTTCGATCACCGACTACACCCTCTGGGACGTGTCCGACAGAAAGGCGAACACCGAATGACCACGACCGACGATCTGCACCCCGACATCGCCACGGCTCTCGCCGAGATCCCCGGCGGGGTCGTCATCGACTCGCATCACGCGGAATGGCCCGAGCTCGGCATGACCATCGACGTTCCGTCCGAGCACGAGCGGGCGGTCGGCAGCTGCGCCGACGGCAACGTCTGCGCCTTCAGTGGGTCGAGCCTCTCGGGCACGCGGGTGTCGTTCTCGTACTGCGGCACGTACTCGCCCGGTATCACCGTGCGTTCGATCGCCAACGCGCGATCCGCCGGGTACGTGCAGGCGCGGTCCTCGTCGGGATCGGTACTGGCCACCGCGATCGCCACATCGTGGGCGAACGTCTCGGGCACGGTCGCCACGCTGAACTGCGTCCCCTGAGCCCGGCTCAGCGCCAGGGACGCGCCGAGCGGCGACGCCAGTAGTCGACGGGGTCCATCGCGAGGTCGGCCGGGGCGTCGGTCGGGCGTGCGCTCGCGCCGCGGCGCAGGTGCGTGGTCGTGAGGGCGCCGCTGAGCACGACGTCGGCCCACGGCTGCGCCAGCGCGGCGCCGATCGAGAAGACGTCCGCGGGCAGGACGGATGCCGACGCCTCGAGGCGGCTCCCCGGTTCGGCGCGAGCGAGCTCGCCGTTGGCGAGGACTTCTTTGACCACGACCGTCCAGCCGGCGTCGTGAGCGGTCTGCACCGCCGGACCCACCGAGGGCTCGAGCAGGTTCCACGTGGACTGCACGACCGAGAACGGCGAGTCCGCAAGAGCGAGGGCGGCGCGGATCACGGCGTCCTGGTGCGGTCCACTCGTGGACAGCCCGACGCGCACCCCGTCCGAGCGCAGACGGCGAAGCCTGTGCAGCAACTCCTCGTCGCCGAGGGCGGAGCTCTCCGGGGTCACGGAGTGGATCAGGTAGTAGTCCGGGGCTGAGCCGAGCGCCGCGAGCGTCTCGGGCCACTGCCTGTCGAACATCGCCACCGAGTGCTCTTTGCGCTCGTGCACGGCGGCATCCATCCGCCATCCGCCGACGTACGCGTAGCCCCACTTCGACCCGATCGTCAGCTCGGCGCGGCGCCCGGGGTGTCCGTCGAGCCACGATCCGAGGAACTCCTCGGCCCGGCCGTAGGAGCGGGCGGCATCGACGTACCGGATGCCGAGTGCCCAGGCCTCGTCGAGCAGGGCATGGGCGCGCTCGCGCAAGGCATCGACCGAGCGCTCGGCGGGCTCGCCCAGGTCACTGTCCCGCGCGGTCGTGATGTAGGCGGGGCGGCCGACGGCGGCGAGGCCCAGGCCCAACCGGGCGGGAGTGGCGTGCATCCCTCGACGCTAGCGTCCCCGCGTGCGGCGCGCGTCAGCCGTCCCGGTGCCGCCGCACCTCGATCGCGCTCAGCAGGATGGCCGAGCCCGAGAAGACCGCCGACACCGCGAGCGCGAGGGTGAGAGCGTCGGCGAACGTCGACGGATCCCCCGCCGGGGAGCCCGCGCCCGTGGACCCCGCCGCGCCCGCAACCGCGAGCACGAAGACCGTGCCGAGGACGGTCTGACCGATCGAGGACCCCACCCGCTGAGCCGTCTGGACCACTCCGCCGGCGACGCCGCCCCGCCGGGGATCGACGTCGGCCAGGGTCAACGTCTGGTTCGGCGTGACGATCGCCCCGCCCGCGATGCCGAGGACGAACAGGGGCACGCACAGGCGCAGGATGACCCCCGCCGGGTCGGTCGCGTCGGCGCCGACCTGAACCAGCAGTCCGAGGACGACCGTGATGCTCGTGAACACCGCGACGGCACCGACGAGAAGCGGTCGTCCCACCCGCGAGACGAATCGCCCCGCGATCGGAGCTCCGACGACCGACCCGATCGCGTACGCCGTGACACCGAGGCCGGACTGCAGTGCGGTGAAGCCGAGACCGTTCTGGTAGTAGAGCGCGAGCACCAGCGGGATTCCGGTGTTGCTGCAGAAGAAGACGACTGCGAAGACGACACCCGTGACGAAGGACCGGACGCGGAACAGGCGCAGATCGAGAAGGGGCCCGGCATCCGCCCTCGTCAAACGCGCCTCGTGGCGCACGAGTGCGACGAGCAAACCCGCGGCGGGAAAAAGCAGGAGGAGCGTGAGCGGGCCGCCGTTCTGCCCCGTCTCGACGATCGGGAACAGCAGGCACAGTACGCCCGCGCCGAGCAGCCCCGCGCCGAGCACGTCGATGCGCCGACCGGATGCCGGAGAAGACGGCTCGTCGGCCGGAACCCAGCGCCGGGCGAGGAGAACGGCGGCGATCCCGACCGGCACGTTGATGAAGAACACCAGACGCCACCCGATCTCGGGGCCTCCCGCCGCGATCAGGACACCCGCGATCACCGGGCCGAGGGCCGTTCCGGCACCGACCGTCAGCCCCAGCCGGCCGAAGGCGCGCCCCCGTTCCCACGCGGGAAACGCGTTCTGGATGAAGCCCGAGACCTGCGGCCCCATCATTCCGCCGAAGAGCCCTTGGACCACCCGCGCCGCGATCAGCAGGCCCGCGTTCGGGGCGAAACCGACGGCCGCACTCGCGATCACGAACCCGAGGACGGCGATCGTGAAAAGGCGTCGCCGACCATGCTGATCGCCCAGCCTCCCCCCGATGACCGGCACGAGCGCGAAGGCCAGCACGTACCCCGTCACGATCCACTGCAGTTCGCTCGCGCCCGCGCCGGTGGAGCGTCCGATCGACGGCAGGGCCACGTTCGTCACACTGACGTCGAGGAGGGCGGCGAACTGCCCCATCAGCATCACCGAGAGGGCGCGCCAGCGGCGCGGGTCGGGAGCGGGGGCAGATGCCGTCATGCGGTGCCTGCTGTCGGACCGGGGTCCGCAGCGGCACGGGAGATCGGCATGGGCCGAGCCTATGCCTGCGACGGAGGGACGGGGCCCGTCACGCAGCGGGAACACGTCGGCGGGGATGCGGGTTGAAGCCGTGGACGGATGACGAGCGGGACGGCCATGACCTACAGAGACCCCTACGACGACGGCGCGCAGCCGATCTGCCCCTCGTGCGGTGTGACGATGCACCCGCTGCTCGAGCAGGGCGGCGGGGCCGACGAGTGCCGGGAATGCGGCTTTCAGCTGGAGTGGTCGACTCCGGGGCACGCCCGCGACGAAGACGACGACCGGCCTCGCGACCGCTGGGCCGACGAGTCCTAGCCCGAGCGACGCGGCCCGTCACCAGAACAGGGTGGGCGACGAGAACAGGTCGACTCCGCGCGGATCGTCCTGTCCCCCGCGCAGCGCCTGTTCTCGTGACACGGATGCCGCGGCGGCGGGCTCAGCGCTCGAGCACCACCGCGAGGCCCTGACCCACGCCGATGCAGATCGCCGCGACCGCGACGCCCCCGCCGCGGCGTTTCAACTCGTGGGCCGCGCGCGCGATGATGCGTCCACCCGAGGCGCCGAGGGGGTGACCGATCGCGATCGCTCCGCCGTTCTCGTTGAGGCGGGCGGGGTCGAGCTCGGTCCACAGCTTCGCGCACGCGAGCGTCTGCGAGGCGAACGCCTCGTTGAGCTCGACGAAGGTCACGTCGGCCCACGTCTTGCCGGCGCGCGCGAGGGCGCGGTTGGCTGCCTCGACGGGGGCCACACCGAACACATCGGGGTCGTTGCCGAACGCTGCCCGGCCGCCGATGCGGGCCAGGGGCTCGGCATCCATCGCCCCTTCCGCGCCCAACAGCACCGCCGAGGCGCCGTCGTTGATGGGCGAGGAGTTGCCCGCGGTGACCGATCCGCCCTGACGGAAGGCCGGGCGCAGACCCGCGAGCACCTCGGCGGTGGAGTCGTCGCGGATGCCTTCGTCGCGCGCGAGCGCGTGCCCCTCCACCTGCACGATCTCGTCGTCGAAGCGTCCCTCGGCCCACGCGGCTGCGGCGAGGCGGTGGCTGCGGGCGGCGAAGGCGTCCTGCTCCTCACGCGAGATGTCGTAGATCTCGGCCAGCTTCTCGGCGCTCTCGCCGTTCGAGATCGTCCAGTCCTCGCGCAGGCGCGGGTTGGTCATGCGCCAGCCGATCGAGGTGTTCCACATCGTCTGGGTGGCGGCGGGGAAGGGCCGCGGACTCTTCTCGACCACGAACGGGGCCCGCGTCATCGATTCGACGCCGCCCGCGAGGATCACGTCGGCATCGCCGGCTTCGATCGCACGCGAGCCCTGGATCACGGCATCCAGCGACGAGCCGCACAGGCGGTTGATGGTGGTGCCGGGCACCGACGAGGGGAAACCCGCGAGCAGCGCACCGAAGCGCGCGACGTTGCGGTTGTCTTCGCCGGCCTGATTCGCGTCGCCGAAGATCACGTCCTCGATGCGCGCGGGGTCGATCCCGGTGCGTTCGACGACGGATGCCATGACCGTGGCGGCCAGATCGTCGGGGCGCACGTCGGCGAAGGCCTTGGCGTGCCGGGCGAAGGGGGTGCGGACGGCGTCGTAGACGAAAGACGCGGGCATGGCTCAGACCTCCAGTTTCAGACCGAGGAGGTGCTCGATCTCGGCGTGGGTGTTGTCGCCGAACAGCTCGCGCACGCGGAAGCCGTCGGGCGTGACGTCGAAGACGCCGTGATCGGTGTAGACCCGCGAGACGCAGCCGACCCCGGTCAGCGGGTAGCTGCAGGCGGCGACGAGCTTGGGTTCGCCGCCCTTGGTGAGCAGGTCGGTCATGACGTAGACGTCCTTCGCGCCGATGGCGAGGTCCATCGCCCCACCCACGGCCGGGATCGCGCCGGGCTCGCCGGTCGACCAGTTGGCGAGGTCGCCGCCCGCCGACACCTGGAATGCGCCCAGCACGCACACGTCGAGGTGGCCGCCGCGCATCATCGCGAACGAGTCGGCGTGGTGGAAGTACGCCGCCCCCGCCAGCGCGGTGACCGGCTGCTTGCCCGCGTTGATGAGGTCGGGGTCGACCTGTCCGCGCTCGGGGGCCGGGCCCATGCCGAGCATGCCGTTTTCGGTGTGCAGCACGATCTCGAGCCCGGCGGGCAGGTAGTCGGCGACCAGCGTCGGCGCCCCGATGCCGAGGTTGACGACAGCTCCCTCGGGGATGTCGGATGCCACACGGGCGGCGAGATCGCGCCGCGAGATGCGAGTGGTCATTTCTCCTCCTCGGATGCCAGAGCCCGGCCCTCGATGTCGACGCCGCCGACGAAGACGCCGTCGCGCAGCCACCGTCGCTCCCCCACGGCGACGACGCGATCAACGTAGATCCCCGGGGTGACGATGGACTCGGGATCGAGGGAGCCCAGCGGCACGATCTCGTCGACCTGCACGACGGTGGTCGTGGCGGCGGCGGCCATGATGGGTCCGAAGTTGCGGGCGGTCTCGCGGTAGACGAGGTTGCCCCAGCGGTCGGCGGCGCGGGCGCTCACGAGCGCGACGTCGGCGTGGATGGGGTATTCGAGCACGTAGTCACGGCCGTCGATGCGCCGCGTCTCTTTGCCCTCGGCGAGCTGCGTCCCGAAGCCGGTGGGCGTGAAGAACCCGCCGATACCGGCACCCGCCGCGCGGATACGCTCGGCGAGGTTGCCCTGCGGCACCAGCTCGAGTTCGACCTTGCCGTCGCGGTAGAGCCCGTCGAACACCCACGAGTCGCTCTGACGCGGGAACGAGCAGATCATCTTGCGCACCTGACCTGCGGCCAGGAGGGCCGCGAGCCCGGTGTCGCCGTTGCCGGCGTTGTTGTTGACGACGGTGAGATCCCCGGCGCCGTGCGCGATAAGCGCGTCGATCAGCTCGACGGGCTGACCCGCGCGGCCGAAGCCGCCGATCATCACGGTCGCCCCGTCGGCGATGCCTGCGACGGCCGACGCGAGGTCGGGGACGGTCTTGTCGATCATGCGGAGCATCCTTGCTTGTTCGCCCTGCGTACACACGTACGTTATGCGAACAGGATACGCCGAGAACCGCGGACACGGCAAGGCCCCGGCCGACGCGAGAGCAGGGCTTCTCGGCGATTCAGACCAGGCGGAGGTCCGCGTCGATCTCGGCCGCGACGGCCCGCAGCGCCGGCAGGCACTGCTCGCGCCACTCATCCGCATCCCCGCGAGAGCTGGCCGAGATGTTCACGGCCGCGACCACCGCCCCCGAGCCATCGTGGACGGGCGCCGCGAGAGAGCGCAGCCCCTCTTCGAGCTCGCCGTCCACGAGAGCCCAGCCCTGAGCACGCACCGCCTCGAGCTCTGCGACGATCGCATCGACGTCCGTGCGCGTGCGCGGGGTGAGAGAGGCGGGGTGCGACGCGGCCACGATCTCTCGCGCGTCCGCGTCGGCGAGGGCCGCGAGCAGCACTCGCCCCATGCTGGTCGCGTACGCGGGGAAACGCGTGCCGATCGTGATCCCGACGCTCATGATCCGTCGCGTGGGGACGCGGGCGACGTAGACAATGTCGGCACCGTCGAGCACGGCCGACGAGACGCTCTCTCCCACCTCGCGCGACAGACGCTCGAGATGCGGCTGCGCCAGCGCCGGCAGCGTCAGCGCGGAAAGGTAGCTGAAACCGAGCTCGAGAACACGCGGTGTGAGGGAGAAGACCCGACCGTCGGCACGCACGTAGCCCAGAGTCTCGAGCGTCTGGAGGAAGCGGCGGGCCGCAGCGCGGGTCAGATCAGCGCGACGAGCGACCTCACTGAGCGTCAGCGCCGGATTCTCGGCGTCGAACGCCCGGATTACCTCGAGACCGCGAGCGAGGGATTGGACGAACTCTCCCGAATCACTCACGCGGCTCACCCTATCGGGGCACGAGCAGGCAGCCGCGCGACCCTCACGGCGACAAAACGAAAGCACCGTCTAAAGCACCGCGTATGACCAGCGGGGAGCAGACAAGAACGCCGAGCAGGAAAATCAGCGCGGTGAGCGCCATCCGCCACTGCACGACGGTGATAGAGACGAAACTGACGACGGGGACGGTCACCGCGGCCACGACATCGTGGATGGAGTGCGCCACCAGGTGGTGCAGGGCCGCCACATCGCTCTCGAGGAGCATTCGGACGCTTCCCGACGAACATCCCTCAGACATCACCCCGTGGGGCACCCGAGGCCAGCGGCGACGGCGAACACCGCCTCGACAGCCCCGTCGTGCGTCGTGACGCGGTCAGCGACGATATGGATTCCGTGACAGTCCTCGAGGGCGACAAGGGTCTGGGCCACGAGGTCGGCGGTGAGGACCGGGACGAAGACCCCCGCAGCGATCCCAGCGCGGACGATACGCAGATACACCGCTCGTTGACGGCGATTGAGCTTCTGCATGAGCTCCTCGTGCAGCGGCGACGCACCCGCGAGAACGTCCACTTCGAACAGGAGCCGCATTGAAGCGTCATCCGGGCCCGAGGGAAGCCCGGCTCTGATCGCGGCGGCGAAGGTCTCGGGAGGGCCAGAGGCCGCCTCGATCAGCGCGTTGCGTTCGTCGCAGAAACGCGCGACACCCGCCGCATGCGCCTCGACCAGGAGTGGATCGAGATACTCGTAGTAGTACAGCACCGCTCCGCGGGTCAACCTAGCTTGGCGCGCGACGTCCGTGAGCGAAAGCTAACGCAGCCCCAACTCGAGCCCGGCGGCGAAGGTCGCGTCGATCCACGGTGCAGATGACCTGCACTTCTCCAAACCTCTAACGTTTGCTCCTCAATGCGGCCAACTCACTGAACGAGTGGATTGCTGACCAAACCGGGCCATCAACAACCGCGATTCTGAACCGGCTGCAGATCGCGGCCCGTCGACCGGACGGCCTCAGCGACGACAATCGACGCGCCGTTTGCTCACTCCGACGCACCATAATCGCTAGCGGCGATAGCGACGTTGTTGTCAACGAGACAGCATGCGCGATCCTTCTTGGCGACGCCGAGGACATCCAAGAGTGCGCACAGCGACTGTCAGAAGCTCAGCTCGATGAGCTGCAGCAGTACCCCATCTGGAACCTCGCTCCAACGTCGCTCAGCGTGACTCTTGAACGCGCGGGCTGACAACAACCCAAGAAGAGTCATTGTGGTGCGAACGACACGTTCAACGCAGGCCAGAGCGTGCCTCAACGTTGCGGCCGACCCAGCGGACGAACCGGTAGATGCCGACGACTACGATCGCCACGAGTGCGACCATCATGATGAGCATGCTGATCCCGCCGACGGGGGCGGAGAGCTGCTGAGCAAACCAATACATCGAGATGCCCACGATAAGTCCCACCGTGCCCAGGGCGAGCACGCCAGTCCAGACGATGAGCGGCGTGGCCTTGAACCGCTTCCGCGACGCCTCTATTGCTCGGCTTGTCTCGCTGTGCCCGTCCCGCACAACATCGATGTCGGGGAGAACCCGGTTGACGTGAAGAGCCGGCGCTCCATCGACGATGACACGGACAGTGGAATGAAATTTGCTGTGGATGAGCGCGGGGCGTAGGACGATCTTGTCGGGCGGAACGACCTCTAGCCGCGCGTCGGACGTGGCCGCAACGGGGAATTGCTGGGCGATAGGCACCCCTAGGTCGAAAATGAGCGGGGTCCCGGCATCGAACGCGTTGGAACCGATGTCTGCCCTTCCAGATGACCAGAGACTCAGCGTCACGATCTGGGGAGTGGTGACCGGCTGGCCTTCCAATGCGATAGTCAAGCGATCTGCCGCGCCTGCGTCGTTAGCTAACAGAGGCGAGGCCTCGAGACGGTAACGAAGCTGACGCTTCGGGTTCATCCTGCGGAACGTCCAGACGGACACCACGGTCGTGATAACGATGCCGATTATGCTGACAAGAACCTCAATCCCCATTGGCGCAGTATGGCAGCGCTCAGACCGGTCGCGGGCGCAGCGACCAGGCGAGTTAGGACTTTGTGATTCTCTCGGCTCTGCCGTGTGTTACTCGACAGGACCGACGACCAGAGCCTCGTGCGCGGACGCATCTGCGGACGAGGGGACGTGTCCAGCACCCCGGGGCGAATACCACCGGCGCTTGTCCAGACAGGTGGTGACGATGGGTCTCGTACCGCACGATTCCAGATAAATCACAGCGCCGCCCTTCCGAAGGAATGGTCACTAAGTCGGTGGGTGCCCACTAACGACGGGTAGCCGTCGCCGAGGCTGCCGACCACGACTAACAGCCGCTGCCGGAACGCGGAGGGGTTGCAAAGACGCTGGGCCTCAGCGGTAGTACCGGCCATCCACGTCGAGAAAAACCTGCGGCGTCTCGACTTCTTCCAGAAAAACAGCCGTACCGTGGGTGACCGGGGCGTGCTTCTGGTGCACAGTCCAAACGTCGACAATTCGGTACCACTTGCCCGCGAACTCGAAACCGTGTCCTATGACCGGTGGGGTCTTGGCGTACTCGTCTTGATGAAGATTCTCACCGTTGGCGTAGTAGTCCAGAACGTATCGCGGAAGATCAGTGCCCATGGCGCCAGTGTGTCAGCTGCGACCCATACGTTGTCGTCTCCGACGTACTCAGTCACGACAAGGTTGAGGTCACGGGCTTCGATGTCGCGCCGGACATGCCCGTCGAGAGGGACCTCAGGATCGACTTGACCGCTGGAACTTTTTGCCTAGACCCACTATCCCCAGTCGACGACCAACGCTCGTGACACCGACCGTCCGATTGGACGGCTCAAATAGAGCCCATCAGGTAGCTGATTGCCACTAGCCTGCCGTTGTTCAAAAATCCAGTTCTCCCCGCCTTAGTGCCCGATCCGCGCGCAGCGCAGCCTATCGGCCCATCACACGCACGTTAGGCGTCATTCCTGTTTCCAAAAGATGAGAGGCGTTACGGTGAGAGAGGGATCGAAGATTCGGGGGGGGTGATCACTTATGCCGCAGGCGCAGCGTGAGCAGCGTTTTGCTCGCTACGTAGATGGCACGATCTGGGACGCTAACTCCGTTACTCCGACAATCAGTGGCGGCCCCTGGACGTGCGCGACACCAGGTTGCCCGCTTCGTTATGACCGGGTGACACCTATGCATACCCGCAGCCGCAACGGCGCGTCGCATACCGTAAACGGGTCGTTCCGCGCGATGCAGGGCGACGCGCACGACTTGACCCTCGCGCACCGTGTCGTTCCGCATGTCCAGCACAGCGCGCTTGTGGATGACGGCTCCCGTCGCGACATCAGTCGTATTCGTGGTCTCACCGGCCCGGAGCCAGAACCGCGGAGCTCCCCGCAGGCCGGGACGGGCACTCACCGCACACACTATGAGTATGGCCCGGACATACACGGGTTGCGGACACTCGTTCAGATTGCTCGCGAGTACGAGGCAGACCCGACCGCGTTCCGCGACCGCCGGTTCAAGGTGCCTGGCGGCTCGACGTACTTCTGGCCGGAGCTCTGGACGGCACCCGACCGTGAGGCCTACCGTCGAACTCGGGCGATCATGGACGCTCAATTTGCGACAGACGGGCGGGCGTACTTCATCGAAGGCTTTGCGCGCGACTCGATCGACGTCGTGACCGACGGCGCCGGAGCTGAGTGGATCAAGCTGAAACTGGACACGGACTTCATTGACGCGGATCGCGCTGAGATCCAACTACACGTGCCCAACAGCGATGACAACTACCGGCACCTTCGTCATATCTCCTGGCAAACGCCTCTTGCCGTGTGGTCTCACCAGATTTATCGCGTCGGTGCTGGCTCGTTCGTACTCTTAAAGGCACCTAGCTGGACGCACGTACTCGCCGACGGCAGCGCGGGAATGGTCATCACACCACGTCCGCAAGGGCGGGCACACCCGCCCATCCCGACAGAGTAAGCCGAGCCCAAGGACACCGCATGTCCCGAAACCTCTCACGCCCCTGGCGGATCATCTCCTACGCTTCATGCGGGTCAATTTTCCCGGCATCCTCGGGGATCGGCGCGTGCGCGGCGGGCCAAATGTTCACGGGCTCGTGTTCCCGACCGTGCTCGGCAACCTCCGCGACCCGCGCAACACCGCCCGGGACTGGGCGCTCGCCCGCGTCCGCCTCGGCATTGCGGACTACACACTCCACAGCTTCCGCAAAACGGGGGCAACTGCGCTCGACCAGGCGGGGCTCACGCCTCGCGACATTGCGGAGTATCTCGGACATGCGGATCCGTCGCTGACGATGGGGACGTACATGTCAAAGACGGTCGGCGGCGGCCGCGCGGCCGATGCCATAGACGCCGTCTTGGACCAGTAATCATTCGAGCGGTCGCGTATTCGACGGATCAAGCGCGGCGAGCCAGAACGCCGTGTCTTGCTGCGTGTGAACCCCCTCAGCGACTTCCTTGACGTACTCCGACATCGTCTCAGGATCGACGTACGAGATCTCGACGCCGTTTAAAGATAGAAACGTTAGTGTCGCCACCCAAGCAGTTCTCTTGTTGCCGTCGAGGAACGCATGCGCGCCGCAGATGCAGTGCATAAGGATGGATGCTTGGGAATAAATAGAGGGGTATAGAAAGGCGCCGTCGAACGAAGCCTGCGGCTGTCCGACGGCGCCTTCTAGCTTGCCCCTATCAATCAGGGGCTCGCTACATACCGATTCATGAAGCGCTATGACTTCATCAACGGTCAGGAACTGCGTCACTTCTGAGCAAGGAGCTCGAGACCATCGCGCCAGCGATCGACAACTCGCGCCCCAATCTTCGTCACGTCCACACGACGCGCGACCTGCGCGCACGCAGGTCGGCGCGGGGCGTTATCTGCAGCGAGGGTCTTAGCCGTGTAGAAGTCGAGCATCGTCTTCGAGTTGAGTTCACGACGGGAAGGGTCGGTAGGTCCTAGGTCTTTGCGCGCCTCGATCCAGGGTGCGTCGGCATGCGTCAGCGCAACGAGCTCGTCGACAGATCGGTCGGCATAGTGTGCCACAACCGCGTCGATGATGCCCCTCGTCTCGTCGTCAATCGTCGGGTCGCTGGGGAGCCCGCCGTAGCGGTTGCAAGCGTAAACAGATCGCACAACTGGCCCGTCAGGCCAAGCCTCGAACGCCTCGTCGAAAAGTGGTCGACCAGTCCAAGCGAGGTGCCACGCCTGAGCAAAGTAGACCAGCTTCTGCAGATCCTTGCTCTGAAACTGACGAAGTCCAGCCGTTCCCTTCACGTACGCGGCGACGTCCACAGCAGTGATGGTGCTCATGAGCTTCTCCTTTCGCCCGTCCGGTTTGACCGTTTCAGCCGAGTGTAGTGACTAGGTCCGACAATCCCGTGTATTCAATGCAACGCAGGAGCCACACACGTATGCCCGCCGAACAGGACCGCAGTTGCGTGCCTCAATGTGCGGGGTTTTTGCGGGCTACCCCACCCGATAACAAGATCAGCCCCGGCAAATACCGGAGCTGATCGGGAAAATCTGTAGCGGGAGCGGGGCTTGAACCCGCGACCTCACGATTATGAGTCGTGCGCTCTCACCAACTGAGCTACCCCGCCGCACGGCATCCAGGATTCAGATGAGGATGCCTTGAGCCCCGAGTCAGGATTGAACTGACGACCCCTTCCTTACCATGGAAGTGCTCTGCCACTGAGCTATCGGGGCGTACCCGGATCGCTCCGGGCAACTAGAAGAGAATATCAGACCTCGACACTCTCTTACGAATCGAGGGTCATCCGCCGGCGTGCTGGCGCAGCCACGCGATCGGGTCGATCGGGGTCGTGCCGTTCTGCAGAATCTCGACGTGCGTGTGCGCGCCGAACGAGCGGCCGGTGTTGCCGGTGCGTCCGAGGAACTGTCCGACGTGAACCTTCTCGCCCGGGGTGACCTGAAGCGAGCCGTACTGCATGTGTCCGTAGCGGCTCGAGACGAGCTGGCCGTCGATCACGTGGTCGATCAGCACGGTCACGCCGAAGGCGCCACCCTGCTCGGTCGCGATGCGGACGGTACCGTCAGCGATCGCCTGCACGGGTGCACCCTCGCCGGGGACGAAGTCCGCACCCTCGTGGAAGCCGCCGTCGCGCATGCCGAAGCCGTACGAGATCGACACGCCGACCGCGAAGGGCCACTGGATCGGGGACGTCGGGTTGTTGACGTAGAAGTTCGTGGGGTACTTGATGCCCGAATCGACGGCCATCTTGGAGTACGTGGTGGCGCTGTAGCCGTCGGCGCGGTCGACGACCGCCGGCTGCGACTGGGCGGGCGCGACGTACGCCTGGATGGCGCCGTCTGCCGAGGCGACGTCTCCGCCGACCGCGAGACGCGTCGTCGCGGTGTCGGCCGCGGGGGCGGTGATGCTGTCAGTGCCGCTCGCCGAGGCGATGGCGCTCACGGGCATGGTCATGCCGACCGTGAGGAGTCCGACGACACCCATGACGCCCACCGAGAACGACGTCGCCGCGATGCGACGGACGTTGCGGCGGGTGCGGGGAGCGGCTGCCGCGGGCAAGCCCTCCGAGACGGGCTCGGGCGCCGGGGTGACCGGCGCCGCCTGCTGCGTGGGCGTCTCGCCGGTGAACGAGAACAGGCGCGCGGCGGTCGCGAATTCGTCGGCAGCCGTCTCGTCGGCGGCGGCCGGCTGCTCGATCGCGGGCTGCGCGATGACGGGCTTCGGCGTCTGGCGCGCGACGGGCTCGGACACCGGCTGCGCGACATGCTCAGCCACGACGGGGGTCTCGTCGACCGTGGAGTCGAGGATGACCGACGCCTGGGGGCGACGACGCGCGCGGCGGCTGGCGGGAAGGGTGATGGGCGAGGTCGGCAGCGACACCGGGGTGGTCGCGACGGCGCCGTCCGCGCTCTGCAGGATCACGGCGACGTCGTCGGAACGACGCTGCTCATCGACGACAGTGACCGCGAGGGCGTCGGAGGACGCGGCATCCGGGGTCTGCTCGGTGGGAGTCGAGGCGGTGTCGCGCGGCGGCAGAGTGGGCTCGATGGTCGCGGCGATGACGGTCTCGACGACCGCGGCGGCGACGGTCTCGATCAGCTCGGGCTGAGACGCGGCCTCGGCGTCGACCGGGGCGGGGTCGGCGGCCTTGGGTGCGGACGCGGGGGCGTCGAGCGTGGCGACGGGGGTCTCGCTCGCGGAGCGACGGCGCATCTCGGCTCGGGTCAGCCGGGGGGTCGTCTCGGGAGCGGGCGCGGGGAGGGGGCGACGAGACCGCCGGGTGGCGGCGGGCTCAGTCTCAGAGGCTTCTGACGGCAACGCGGAAGGGCTCTCGTGTCGTGTCGCGGAAAGCGACGGCTTCGGGCTGGGGGGCTTGGCCATCTCCGCAGGTTCGGGTTGCGGAAGATAACGAACTGGTAAACACCCTACCTCGGCTGGTCTGGGAATGCCATGAGCAGACCCTCTGTCAGCGCTCGTAGTCCAGCAGCGGCTCGAGACGGCTGTAGAAGTCCGGACCCGCGGCGATCACCATGCCGTTTCCGGGACGGCCTCCGGGGGCGCCTCCGACGGTGCCGCCCGCCTCCGCCACCAGCAGCGCGCCGGCGGCGTGATCCCACGGCTGCGTGCCGCGTTCGTAGTACGCGTCGACGCGTCCGGCGGCCACGGATGCCAGGTCGAGGGAGGCCGCGCCGATACGGCGCACGTCGCGGGCGATCGGCATGACCCGCGAGAGCTGCGCCAGAGCCGGACCGTGCGTCTCGGGGTTGTACCCGAAACCGGTCGCGACGAGCCCCCCGGCGGGTCCGACCTCGCTGACCGCGAGGCGCTGGTCGCCGAGCCAGGCTCCCCCACCGCGCGAGGCCCGGAAGAGCTCGCCGGTCACGGGGTTGAACACGGCCCCGGCGAGCGCGGTCCACGCCGCGGTCTCGGCAGTCCCCTCGACGGCGGCGATGCTCACGGCCCAGGCCGGGATGCCGTACGCGTAGTTCACGGTGCCGTCGATGGGATCCACGACCCATGTGATGCCGCTCGTGCCTTCTTCGGCCCCGGACTCCTCGCCGAAAAAGCCGTCGTCGGGCCGCTCGCGCGCGAGCTCGGCACGGATGAAGGCCTCGACCTCGCGGTCGGCAGCGGTGACGATGTCGGCGGCGGCCGACTTGGTGGCGGCGACGGTCACACCTTCCCGGCGCCGACGGTGGGCCAGTTCACCGGCTTCCCGGGCGATACGCGTGGCGAGCTCGAGCAGATCCGCGGGTGAGGTCATGGCATCCACGCTACTGCGCCACCCCCTCGGCCGATTTCTTCGCCGTCGTTAGCGTGGGCTCATGACCGCCTCGGATTCTCGCCAGTACGACGTCGTCATCGTGGGGGGCGGGCACAACGCCCTGGTCTCCGCGGCCTATCTCGCACGCGCCGGGCGCCGCGTGGCGGTGATCGAGAGGGCGGATGCCGTGGGCGGAGCCGCCGTGTCGGAGAGACCGTGGCGCGGAGTCGATGCCCGCCTGTCGCGCTACTCGTACCTCGTGAGTCTGCTGCCGCAGCAGATCATCGACGACCTCGGCCTGCAGATCACCTTGAAGCGCCGCCGGTACTCCTCGTACACGCCCGACCCGGCGGACCCCTCGCGCGGCATCCTTGTCGACACCCACGACGCCGAGGCCACGGCCGCCTCGTTCGTGCGAACGCTCGGCGACGACGGCGCCGCCGAGGCCGAACGCTTCTCCGCCTTCGGCGAGCGCCTCGCGCCCCTCGGCCGCGCAGTCTTCCCGACGATGACCGAGCCCCTGCCCACCGCCGACGAGGCTCGCGAACGCCTCGGCGACGACGAGCTGTGGGAGGCCCTCACGCGGCGTCCGCTCGGCGACCTCCTGCGCCGGTCCTTGCAGAGCGACCTCGTGCGCGGCATCGCCCTCACCGACGGCCTCATCGGCACCTTCTCGACGTCGGACGACCCCTCGCTCGCGCAGAACCGGTGCTTCCTCTACCACGTGATCGGAGGCGGAACGGGTGACTGGGACGTGCCCGTCGGCGGCATGGGCGCCGTGACCGCCGAGCTCGAACGCGCCGCGCGCTCGTTCGGTGTCGAGATCTTCACCGGCGTCGAGGTGGTCTCGATCGGACCCGACGGCGAGGTGCACACCATGACCGACCGCTCCGAGGTCTTCCGCGGCGACCTCGTGCTCAGCGGGGTCGGACGCGCGGTGCTCGACCGCCTGCTCGCGGCCGGTGGCTCCGCGACGATCGGCGGCGACGAGCCCGAGGGCGCGCAGGTCAAGGTGAACATGCTCCTCTCGCGCCTGCCGCGCCTGCGCGACGAGTCGGTGACGCCGGAGGAGGCCTTCTCGGGCACGTTCCACGTCAACGAGACCATGACGCAGATCGATGCCGCCTACGCCGCGGCGTCCGGGGGTCTCGTCCCCGACCCGCTCCCCGTCGAGATCTACTGCCACTCGCTGACCGACCCATCGATCCTCGGTGAGGAACTGCAGGCGTCGGGGGCGCAGACGCTCACGATGTTCGGCCTTCAGGTGCCGCACCGCCTGCTCGACGACACCGACCCCGTCGCCGCCGGGGCGCGCCTGCTGGCCGCGGCGCAGGCCTCGCTCGACTCCGTGCTGGCCGAGCCGCTGCGCGACTGCATCTTCCGTGCCCCCGACGGACGCCTGTGCATCGAGGCGCGGACGACGACCGACCTCGAGCGCGCGCTCAACATGGCCGGCGGCGACATCTTCCACGGGGCGCTGTCGTGGCCGTGGCTCGACGCGCCCGCCTCGACGCCGGCCGAACGGTGGGGCGTCGCGACCCCTCACCCCCGCGTGCTGATGTGCGGCTCGAGCGCCCGGCGCGGCGGCGCGGTGAGCGGCATCGGCGGGCACAACGCGGCCATGGCCGCGCTGGAGATGCTCGGCGGCTAGATCGTCGCCGCGCGGGCGATGGCGATGATCGTCTCGACCGCCCCCATCAGCGCGGGAGTCGACGGCTCGGCGTACCCGAACACCAGCCCCGGCGGCAGCTCGGTCTCGGTCCCCGACACCGCGTACCCCGCGAGGGGCGCCACCACGATGCCGCGGGCCGAGAGCGCCGCGACCACGCGGGATTCCGCCTCGCGCGCGGAACCGAGCAGCAGGACGACCGCGTGCAGTCCCCCGTCGGTGGCCGTGAGCGTCACCCCCTCGACGCCGGCGAACGCCTCGAGCATCAGCCGGCGACGGTGGCGGTAGTCGCGGCGGCGTCGGGCGGTGTGCCGGGCGAGGGCTCCGTCGCCGAGATACAGGGCCAACGCCTGCTGCTGCACCTGCGAGACGGACGGATCGAGGTCGGCGCGCGCGGCCGCGAGGCGTTCGCGCCACGCCCCGGTCGCCACGATCCACCCGCAGCGCAGTGCCGGGGTGAGCACCTTCGACAGCGAACCGATCAGCACCACGTTCGCGGGATCGAGCAGGTGCAAGGGCGGCAGCGGCACGCGGCCGTGGGGGAACTCGCTGTCGTAGTCGTCTTCGACGACGACGGCTCCCGTGCGGGCCGCCCACGCGAGCAGACGGGCCCGGGCCGCGGCATCCAGCCGACTGCCGAGCGGGTAGTGGTGGTGCGGGGTGACGATCATCGCGTCGAAGTCGTCGCGTGCCTCGATGTCGTCGAGGTCGAGACCCGCGCCGAGTCGCACCGCGATCGGCACCGCCTCGACGCCCAAGCGGCCGAGCAGGTGCCGCACCCGGGGATACCCGGGGTTCTCGATGCCGACCCGCAGCCGCGTCCCGCGGGGTTCGAGGGCGAGCACGGTGAGCAGCATCGCATCGCTCGTCCCCGCCGTGACGATGACGTCGTCGGGGGCGACGTCGAGCCCGCGGGTGCGGCCGAGGTGCGCGGCGATCTGTCGGCGCAGGGCGGGCTCGCCGAGCACGTCGGCCACGTCGGCAGCGACCTCGAGCGCACTCGCGCGTCGCCACGCCGAGCGCCACGCGGCATCGACGATGCCCGCCGTCCCCGGTCGCCCCGGACGCAGGTCGATCACGGGCGGGGCGGGCTCGGGTGCGGCCGCGACGGCCGGAAGCGACCGGGGCTCCGACGGACGTACGATCTCGGCGACGACGGTGCCGCCGCCGGGCCGGGACGTCAGATACCCCTCCCCCGTGAGGATCTCGTAGGCCGAAACCACCGTGCCGCGAGCGAGCCCGAGGTCGGCGGCGAGGGCCCGCGTCGAGGGGACGGCCTCGCCACTGGACACCCGACCGGCGAGGATCGACGCGCGCAGGCCGTGGGCGAGCTGCTCGTGCAGGGGCGCGGGGGCGCCACGGTCCAGGATGCCGACATCGATCACGCGACGATTCTGTCACTGGTCCATCGAAAGAGCGCAGAATCGGACTACGCACTGGGCCATCGGATGCTCTGCAATGGGGACATGACCGATCTTCCGCTCACCCCCCTGACGCGCGTCCGCCGCGGCGCCCACCACCAGCGCACCGACCGCGCAGCCCTGTACGACGTGATCGACACGGCTCTGTACGCCACGCTCGCGATCGTCCGCGACAACCGCCCGGTCGCCCTTCCGGTGGGTATCGGCCGCGACGGCGACGATCTTCTCGTGCACGGCTCGACCGGCAGCGACTTCTTCCGCCGTATCGCCGCCGGAGCCCCGGTGAGCCTGACGATCACGCACCTGATGGGCCTGAAGTACGCCCGCTCGCTCTTCGACAGCTCGATGCGTTACCGCTGCGCGGTCGTGCACGCCGTGGCATCCGTCGTCCCTTCCGAAGAGAAGGAAGCGGCCCTGCTCACCCTGTCGGAGCATCTCATGCCGGGGCGCAGCGAAGACGTGCGACCCATGACCGCGCGCGAGATCGCCGCGACGATGGTGCTGCGCATTCCGCTCGCCGAGGCGAGCGTGAAAGACAACGCCGGCTCACTCGTCGAGGTCGACGACGACGGCGAGGACCGGTCGGTGTGGGCCGGGATGCTGCCGCTGCGGGTCGTCGCGGGCGATCCGGTCACCTCACCGCAGACGGCGGCGCGCACGCCGGTGCCGGAGTCGGTCCGTCGGGCCGCGCGCCGCGTCGAGGCCTCGGCCACGGCCTGAAGCCCGCGACCCCCGCTGTCCTGCCATTCGGGGCCTCGACACGCGGTCGGGCCGCGCCCGCACGAGGCGTGTCGCCCGCGGCATCCGCACGACGGCGGTCCGACATCGGTCCCGCGCCGGGAACGACGACACGCCCCGCTCCCCTCGGGTGGCGTGGGTCCGACGCCGACGGGAACGACCGTCCTGCGGACTCGGGCTCCGACACGCCGCTCCCCGACCACACCGACCGGCGTGTCGCCCTCGGCATCCGCACGACGGCGGTTCTTCCGCCGGCCCCGGACGAACGCCCGACGCCGGAAACGACGGACGGGGCCGCCCCCGGAGGAACAGCCCCGTCCGCCGAGGTCGTCAGCGCACCAGCGGCGGCACCTCGTACCGGCGCGGCGTACCGAAGCGGTGCGCGGTGATCGACACGGCCTGCTCGCGCAGGAAGGGCAGCAGTTCGACGTGCCCGGCGCGGGTGACCTCACCCGCGTACACGGCCACCGAGGGCGAACCGTTCGTCGCCTCGGCCACCGCCACGGGCGACCCGCCGAGCAGGCGGATGCGCCCCCCGGTGCGGGCGAGGCGCGCCGCGCGGCGGCCCCAGTCGGCGGCGTCCTCGACCGAGGCCCGAACGCCCACGCCCTCGAGCCACGCGCGCACGGCGGGCGAGAGCTCGCGCGCCGAGCTGACCGTCACCGTCGAGCGGGCGCGCACCCCCGCAGCGACCACGCGCACGAGAGCTGCCTCGGAGGAGTCCTCGAGACGCACGGTCACGGGGACCGCGGCGTAGCGCAGCACGTTCTGCTCCGACTCCAGGCCGGTCACGTCGCGCGCCAGCGAGAACTCCTCGGCCCACGCGGCGGCATCGCTCGAGAGGGCGGATGCCACCCACTCGCGGTCGGCGGCGGGCACGGCGGCCAGCGCGGGGGCGGCGAGGGCGTCGGGCGTGCGGGGCGCCGAGGTCTCGGCATCCGCCCACGTTCCGAACCCGAAGAGGTAGTGCGGTCCGCCGGCCTTGGTGCCTGCGCCGACGGCCGACTTCTTCCATCCACCGAACGGCTGGCGCTGCACGATCGCGCCGGTGGTGCCGCGGTTGACGTAGACGTTGCCCGCCTCGATGCGCGAGAGCCACTGCTGGATCTCGGCCTCGTCGAGCGCGTGCAGGCCCGAGGTGAGGCCGTACTCGATCGCGTTGACGATCTCGATGGCCTCGTCGAGCGTCTCGGCGGTCATGATGCCGAGCACGGGTCCGAAGTACTCGGTGCGGTGGAACTCGCTGCCGGGCTGCACGCCCTCGCGGATGCCGGGGCGCCACAGCGACCCCTCGTCGTCGAGCTTCCGCGGCTCGACCACCCAGCGCTGGCCGGGCTCGAGGCTCGTCAGGGCCTTCAGCAGCTTGCCGTTCGCGGGCTCGATGAGGGGTCCGATGCGCGAGGCCTCGTCCCACGGCAGGCCGACCTCGAGCGAGGTGACGGCGTCGACGAGCTGGTCGCGGAAGCGACGCGAGCGCGCGACGAATCCGACGAGCACGACGAGGGATGCCGCGGAGCACTTCTGTCCCGCGTGACCGAAGGCCGACATCGCGACGTCCTTCGCCGCGAGGTCGAGGTCGGCGCTGGGGGTGACGATCACAGCGTTCTTGCCGCTCGTCTCGGCCAGCAGCGGCAGGTCGGGGCGGAACGAGCGGAACAGCTCGGCCGTCTCGTACGCGCCAGTGAGCACGACCCGCTCGACCGCGGGGTGGGTGAGCAGCTGGCGACCGAGGTCGTTCTCCGACACCTGCACGAGCTTCAGCACCTCGCGCGGAACGCCGGCCTCCCACAGCGCCTCGACCATGACGGCGCCCGAGCGCTCGGCGAGGCCCGCGGGCTTGATGACCACGGCCGAACCTGCGGCGAGCGCGGCGAGGGTCGAGCCCGCGGGGATCGCGACCGGGAAGTTCCACGGCGGGGTGACGACGGTCACGCCGACCGGGGTGAAGGTCGCGCCGTCGACGGTCTCGAGGGTGCGGGCCTGCTCGGCGTAGTAGTGGGCGAAGTCGATCGCCTCCGACACCTCGGGGTCGCTCTGCTCGATGACCTTGCCGCACTCGGCACCCATGACCTCGAGCAGGTCGGCGCGGCGCTTCTCGAGGGCGTCCCCCGCGCGGTGCAGGATCTCGGCGCGACCGGCGGCTCCGAGCGCACGCCACGACGCGGCGGCATCCGCGGCGTCCTGGATCAACGCGTTCAGCGCGGTTTCGGCGGTGATCGTGTGGTCGGCGATGGTCTGCGCGCCGAGGGTCGACTCCTTCATGCGCGCCACGATCGCCCGCGACCAGTCGCGGTTGGCCTCGATCGCCGGGTCGGAGTCGGGGGTGTTGCGGAAGCGGTGGGTCGGCGCGGGCGCCGCGGGGGCCGTGCGGTCCTGCACGCGGTTGGACGCCGGCACTCCCGACGGCATGTCGGCGAGCGAGGCGAGGAAGCGGTCGCGCTCGCGCGCGAACAGCGCCTCGTGGGTGTCGAGGTCGAACACCGCCGACATGAAGTTCTCACTCGACGCGCCCTCTTCGAGGCGGCGGATCAGGTAGGCGATCGCGACGTCGAACTCCTGCGGGTGCACCACGGGGGTGTAGAGCAGGATCGAGCCGACCGTGCGGCGCACGACGGCCTGCTGCGCGGTCGCCATGCCGAGGAGCATCTCGACGTCGATACCGCCGGTGACCCCGCGGCGCTCGGCGAGCAGCCACGCGAGGGCGACGTCGAAGAGGTTGTGTCCGGCGACGCCGATGCGCACGTGCTTCGTGTGCTCGGGGCGCAGCGCGTAGTCGAGCACGGCCTTGTACGAGGCGTCGGTCGCCTGCTTCGAGGGCCAGGTGGCGAGCGGCCAGTCGTGCACATCGGCATCCACCCGCTCCATCGGCAGGTTGGCGCCCTTGACCACGCGCACCTTGATGTGGGCTCCCCCGGATGCCACGCGCGCGGCGGTCCACTCCTGCAGGCGGATCATCGCGGCGAGCGCGTCGGGCAGGTAGGCCTGCAGCACGATGCCGGCCTCGACGCCGTGGAACTCGGGCTCCGACAGCAGCGTCTCGAAGACCGCGAGGGTGAGGTCGAGGTCCTTGAACTCCTCCATGTCGAGGTTGAGGAACGTGCCCGTCTCCTTCGCCACGCGGTACAGGGGGCGAAGGGCGGCGACCGCGTCGGCGACGGCGGCGTCGAAGGCCCACGGCGTGTGCGGCGCGACGGTGGACGACACCTTGATCGAGACGTAGTCGACGTCGTCGCGCGAGAGCAGCTTTCGGGTGCCGGCCAGGCGTCGCGCCGCCTCTTTCTTGCCGAGAATGGCCTCGCCGAGCAGGTTCACGTTGAGGCGGATGCCGTCTCCCCGACCGCGGATCGAGGTGATGGCCTCGCCGAGCTTGCGGTCGGTGGCGTCGACGATGAGGTGGCGCACCATCGAGCGCAGCGCCATGCGGGCGGCGGGCACAACGACCTGCGGCAGGAGGGGAGCGGCGAAGGCACCGAGGCGGATCGCCGCCTTGAGGTGCAGCGGCAGGAAGCCCGGGATGAGCGGGGTGAGGGCGGCGAGATTGCGCGCGGCGACGCGGACGTCTTCGGGGCGCACGACGCCGTCGACGAAGCCGACGGTGAAGTCGAGGCCGTGCGGGTCGCGGAGCACCCCGGCAAGGCGCTGGGCGGCGGCGTCGACGGGCTCGTCGCGGCTCTCGGCGAGCCAGCGGCGCACGAGGGCGATCGCCTCGTCGGCGAGCTCGTGGGCAGGGACGAGTGCGGCGGGGGTGGTGCCGGACGTGGTGTCGGGGACATCGGTGAGCGACATGGCGATCCTTCCTCGGATGCTCTCAGCATGGGGCTCGCGTCCGTTCGAGAAAAGCGATGATTACTGACGCATACTGTTCGATGAAGTCGAAGGGATGCCATGTTCGATCTGCGCCGTCTGCGCCTGCTGCACGAGCTGTCGGTGCGGGGCACCCTCGCCGCCGTCGCCGAGGCGCTCGCCTACAGTCCGTCGACCATCTCGCAGCAACTCGCCCTGCTCGAGAAGGAGGCGGGTGTGCCCCTGCTCGAGCCCGACGGCCGCCGCGTGCGCCTCACCGCGCAGGGCGCGGCCCTCGCGGCCCACGCGGCCCGCATGCTCGCCGCCGACGAGGCCGCGCGCGCGGAGCTCGAGCGCATGCGGCCCTCTCTCGCCCCGGTGCGTCTGGCCGTCATGCAGTCCGCCGCCCACGGCCTGCTCCCCCGCGCCCTCGACGCCCTCGCCGAGAGCGAGCCGCAGCTGCGCGTCGAGGTCGCCGAGCTCGCCCCCGAAGAAGGGCTGTTCGAGGTCGCGGCGCGCGGCTTCGACCTCGCCGTCGCCGAGCAGTACCCCGGCCACACGCGCGAGCACCGCGAGGGCCTCGAGCGCGGACTCCTGGGGCGGGATGCCATCCGGCTCGCCGTCTCGCACGACGACCCCGCGCAGCACCTCGAAGACCTCCGCGAGCGCGCCTGGGTGATGGAACCGGTGGGCACGGCCGCCCGCCAGTGGGCCACGCAGCAGTGCCGGGCCGCGGGGTTCGAGCCCGACGTGAGATTCGAGATGGCCGATCTCACCGCGCACGCCCGGCTCGTGGCATCCGGTCATGCCGTGGGGATGATCCCCGACCTCGTCTTCGCGGGCGAGACTCCGCCGGTGCGGCTCGTCGGCCTTCCCGGCCAGCCGCGGCGCGAGGTGTTCACGGCGGTGCGCCGCGGAACGGCCGACCGCCCCGGCGTACGCGCCGTGCGCGCGGCACTGCAGGTGGCGTACGACCGGGGCGGTCGGTAGGGGGCGCGCTTACTTCGTCAGTGCGATCTCGTTCGGGGTCTGCTCGAGCGTCATGCTCTTCACGACCTGGCCGGTAGTGAGGTCGACCGCGTGCACGGCGTTCTTCGCCGGCTCGGTCACGTAGGCGAGATCACCCGAGACCTTGATGGCGGGGTGGGCATCCTGCCACTCGGCCGGCCCCTCCCACGCACCGATGACGGGGAACGACTTCGTGAACGTCCCCGTCGCGGGGTCGAGCACGTGGATCGCGCCGTCCGAGGCGATCACGTAGGCGAGCTCACCGGGACCGCGGGCGACGTCGCGGAAGGTGTATTCGGCGCCCGCGGGCATGTCGACCACACGCTGGGTCTTCGCCGCGGTGTCGATCAGAGCGAGCTGGTCGAGCAGGTAGCCCTCGGCATCCCGGTCCTTCTTGTAGTCGCCGACGATGACCGCGCTGTTCTCGCTCACGTAGGCGTTGCCCATGCGGCCGTAGGGCTGGTCGGGAGCGGTCAGCTTGGTGAAGGCGCCGTCGTCGTACACGAGAGCGCCGTTCTCGCACCCGAAGACCACGACCTCGTCCTTCGCGGTGCCCTCACCGTGCACGCCGGGGCAGTCGCTGCTCTCGGCGATCGTGACACCGGAAGCGTCCTTCGCCACCACGCCGTTGCGGCCGTCGGCGTTTCCGACCGTGGTGAGGAAAGTGCCGTCCTCGAGCACGATCGAGACGCCGTGGTGCGCCTCGACGCCCGGGATCGTCTCGACTTCGGGCAGTTTGTCGCCGGCGAGGAGGGCGTCGGTGTCGAAGATGGTCGAGTCGCTCGTGCCGTCGGCGTAGAGCACGGTCTTGCCGCCGTGCGTCACGACGTGCCCCGGCTTGGAAGCTGCGAAGACCAGATCCGTCAGCTCGGGCTTGTCCGACGAGGTGCCGCCGTCCAAGACCTGGAAGCCCTCGCTCGTGGTCACCATGACGTGACGACCGTCGCCGGCGGCGTTCAGACGGGTGAATTCCTCCGACGAGAGATCGGCGACGACCTCGAGGCTCTCGCCGTCGAGGACGTAGATGCCGCCGGGGTACGACAGCGCGACGCGAGCGGCGGCGTCGGTGGCGGGGGCGCTCGACGAGGGAACGGCCGCGCCGGTGCCGGTACCGCCGGCGCAGGATGCCAGACCCACGGTCGCACCGAGCGCGAGGGCGACGAGGCCCGCGCGGCGAAGGGGGGAGATGTGCATGTGATTCTTCTCTTTCTGGGGGTGGGGCTCGTCAGGGAGAGAGCCCGGTGGCGATGCGCTGCGTGTTCACGCGCATCATGGTCAGGTAGTCGGGGGCGTCGCCGCCCGCGTCGGTCAGCGATTCGGTGAACAGCTCGGTCACCTCGACGTGGCGGTCGGCCTCGTCGGCGAGGGCGCGGACGAGGCGGTCGGGGGACGACGATTCGGCGAAGATCGTCGGCACCTTCGCCTCGTCGATGGCCGAGACGAGGTCGGCGAGGTCGCTCGTGCTCGGGGCGGCGAGGGTCGTGCCCCCGGGGATCACGGCCCCGATGAGGCGGAAGTCGAACCGCTTGGCGAGGTAGCCGAACACGTGGTGGTTGGTCACCAGCGCCCGACGCTCGCCGGGGATCGCGGCGAAGGTCGCGCTCATGTCGGCGTCCAGCTGCTCGAGCTGCGCGCGGTAGGCGGCCGAACGCGCGGTGACCGCCGCCCCGCCGAGTTTCTCGAGCACGGGTGAGAGGCGGTCGACCACGGCGATCATCTGCGCGGGGTCGGTCCAGAAGTGCGGATCGTCCGCCCCGTCGGCGTCGGTCGAGGTGTACGGCAGCACCGTGACGGCGTCACCGGCGACGATCGTGCTCACGCCGTCGGCGGCCGCGGCGTCGAGGTGGCGCTGCAGGCCCTCTTCGAGTCCCAGACCGTTCGCGACCAGCAGGTCCGCCGAGCGCATCCGCGCGGCCTCCGCGGCCGAGATCTCGAACGAGTGCGGGTCGGCGCCCGGGCGCATCAGCGTCATCACCTCGATGTCATCGCCCGCGAGGTTCGACACCACGTCGCCGAGGATGTTCGTGGTCACCACGACCAGAGGGCGGTCGGATGCCGCGCCTCCGGCGCACCCGGTCAGGCACAGCAGGGCTGCCGCGGCGAGGGCGGCGAGGATACGGCGCACGTCAGCGTCCCGTCTCTGCGAAGAAGAGCGGCGAGCGCTCGGGGGTGAACTCGCGCGCGATCCGCGCGCCGTCGGCGAAATCGATCTCCCACAACCGGCTTTCGGCGGGCCCGTTGAGGTACGCGCGCTGTTGGTCGGCGACGAGCGTCACGGGAAGCCCCGCGGCGAGGCTCTCCGCGACGAGGGGGACGGATGCCGCGCGCACCGCGCCGCTGTCGCCGTCCAGCGTGAGCACCCGGCCACCGGCGGTCAGCGCCAGGACGTTCGCGGTCTTGTCGTCGACGGCGGAGACCTGAACGAGCGGTTCGGGGGCGGCGAGAAGGGTCCACGTGCGCGCGCGGGTGTCCAGGATCCAGATCCCGGCGTCTCCGGCGAGAGCTGCGACGCGGGGTCGCCCCTCGCGGTTGTGGAAGGCCGTCGCCCGCGGCGCGGTGGTGCCCGGCGGGTACGGGACGACCTCGACGACCGGCTGATCGCCCTCGACGCTCACGAGGACGGCGCCGTCACGGCATCCGATCACCGCTCCGACGCGGGTCGTGATCGTGCCCGCCGGATCGATGCAGGGCGTCGTCGCGTCGAGCGGGGCGCCGTCGGCCGCGCGCAGCGACACCTCTCCCCCGGCGGCGACCGCCGCGAAGGAACCGACGGGGGCGACGAGACCCGCACCCGGTGCCGTCGTCACGCGGAAATTCTCGACGACCTCGCCCTTCGACAGCGCTTCGGTATCGAGCAGAACCGCCTCGCCGGAGTCCGGGAAGAACAGGCCCGTGCCCCCCGTGGTCGACGAGTTGGACGTCGCGATCGTGGCCACGCCCTCCCCCGCGACCTCACCGATCACGCGCGCGGGCGCCCGGTAGTAGTGGAAGTGGTCGACGTGATCCCAGGTCCACACGCCGCTGTCGACGATCGAGACACCGTCGCCGTCGGCCGAGAAGAGGTAGCGACCGTCGGAGTGCACCGCGGCGGGCGCGCGGACGGCGCCCAGCTCGGCCGTGGTCTCGTCGAGCAGGTCGAGGTGCGAGACGCGGCCGTCGGCATCGATGGAGGTCAGGCCGAGCGCGGGCTCCGCCAGTTCCGCGGCGCCGTCGATCCGACCGTGCGCATCGGATTCGGGAGCGGCTGTCGGGGCGGACGGGGCGGCGCATCCGGCCAGAGCGAGCAGCAGGAGGGCGCCGACGGGCGCGAGGCGGCGGGAGGAATGAGACATGAAGGCTTTCCAGGTGGAGCGGGACGGGGGTCAGGCGGGTACGGGTGGGGCCGCGACGGCGCGACGGCGCACCTCGTTGGTCGCCCGGCGCAGGAGCCACGAGACGCCGGCGGCGGCGATCGCGGTGGCGGCGATCGTCGCCCCGGCCGCCGTAGCCGCGTGCCACGACACGACGAGACCGACCGCGACGGCGAGAGCGCCAATGGCGGCGGCGAGCACCATGGTCGAGGGGATGCGCTCGGTCCATTGCCGCGCGGCCACGGCGGGGGCGACCAGCAGGCCCACGACCAGCAGCGAACCGACGGCCTGGTACGACGCGACGACCGCGAGCGTCACGAGGCCCACGAGCACCGTCTGCGCCAGGCGCGGGCGGAGGCCGAGGACGCGCGCGATGCGCTCGTCGATCGCGAGGGCGACGAGCGAGCGGTGCGCCAGGGCCGCGGCGGCGATCCCCAGGGCGACCGCGACGACGAGGACGATGAGGTCGGCGGCGGTGACCGCCAGGATGTCGCCGAAGAGGATGGCCGTGGCATCCGTTGCGAAGCTCCCCGCGTGAGAGATGACGATCACCCCGAGCGCGAGCATGCCGACGAAGAGCAACCCGATGCTCGTGTCGTACGACACCTTCGCACGGCGCTGCAGAACGCCGATGCCGAGGCTCATCACGACGGCACTGACCGCCGCCCCCGCCAGCACGGGGAGTCCCAGCACCGTGGCCAGCGCCACACCGGGGAGCATGCCGTGGGCCAGCGCCTCGCCCAGGAACGCCATCCCCCGCACGATCACCCACGTGCCGGCCACCGCGCACAGCACGGCGACGAGCACGCCGCCCAGAAGCGCGCGCTGCACGAATTCGAGCGAGAAGGGATCGAGGAGCCAGGACACGATGTCCGACCGTAGCGTTAAGTGAGAACGGTTATCAAACTCATATGATGGATGCCATGACGACATGTGCCCTACGTGCTCGCGGTCTCCGCGTCGAATTCCCCGGGGTCGTCGCGCTCGACGACGTCGACCTCGACATCCCCGACGCGGCCCTCACCGTGGTCGTCGGACCCAACGGCGCGGGGAAGTCGACGCTGCTCGAGGTGCTCGCGGGCGCGCGCCCGACGGCATCCGGATCGCTCGAACTCGGTGGACGGTCGCGTGCCTTCGTGCCGCAGCGCGCCGCGGTCGCAGAACACCTCCCCCTCACCGTCCGCGACGTCGTCACCGTCGGAGCGTGGGGACACCTCGGCGCCTTACGTCGCCTCACGCGCGCACACCGGGAGTCCGTGGATCACGCGATGCGAAGACTCGACGTGGCACCTCTCGCGCGGCATCCGTTCTCCTCCCTTTCGGGCGGGCAACGGCAGCGAGCGCTCCTCGCTCAGGGACTCGCGCGCGGAGCCGACATCCTTCTGCTCGATGAGCCGACCACGGGTCTCGATGCGGCGAGCGCCGAACTCAACCGCCGAGCGATCGAGGACGAGATCCGCCGTGGCGCGACGGTTGTAGGCGTCAGCCATGATGAGCGACTGATTGCGGCAGCGAACCAGGTGGTCCGCCTCGACGCAGGACGCGTCAGACGCGCGTACGCACCCGCTCGGTGACGCGGCGCAGGAGCACGGCCGCCGCTTCGATCGCTTCGATCGGCTCCGATCGGACGGCCGCGTCGACCTCGGAGGAGAACCGCCGAAGACCCGACCACGGCTCCGTCGACAGGTCGATCTCGAGATAGATGTGGTTGACGCGACGGTCGTCGGCGTCGAGTTCGCGGCGCAGCAACCCGCGACCGATCAGACGGTCGACGAGGGTCGTGACCCCCGCCGGAGTCACCCCGAGGCGCGATCGCAGGTGCGAGGGGCGAATGCCGGGTTCGTCGGAGATGCAGCACAGAGCCGCAGCTTCGAGCTCGCTCACACCCAGATCGGCACGCGCCTTCGCCGTCATCTCATCGCGCACCCCGACGTAATCGTCGAGCGCCGCGGTCAGCACAGAGGACTGCGTCATCTCGGCCACCTCCTCCTCGTGGCCCGGCCGGCCACTCCTCCACCATAGTGAACATCCTGAATATTTTTCGAGATTAATTAACTTTGTGAAATACGTGCTACCTTACTTATCAGCCCGCCGACCCCGACAGAAGGAGATCGTCATGGCCACGTTGTTCTACGGATCCGACACGAATCCGATCGCACTGCCCGATCGCCTGATGGGCTACATCAAAGTGATCACCTCGACCAAACTCCGCCGCGGTGAATCCTTCACCTTCACGTGGACTGGCACTGACGAAGAAGCCGGCCGCTCCACCATCTGGCTGCAGCCGTCCATTCCGCTCCGTTTCGTCTTCGACTCGGCCGAGCCGGAGCAGCTCGTCGGCGATTACCTCCGATCGCTCGCCGATCAGGCGAACGCCGCCTCGGGTCTCGTCATCGACGCCCGCACGTGGGAAGCGGCCGAACAGGCCACCCACGCCCCGGCACGCTCCGCGCGGCCCGCGGGACGCGCCATCCGCGCCGCCTGATATCACTTTCGACCGGATCGGTCCAGCCTCTCTCCGCACCCGTCATACTGTGGGGGCGCGTCACATTCGCGCGAATGGATCGGAGAGGCCCGTGCCGGTACGAACGCTGCTCGACAAGTCATTGCTCGAAGCATGGTTGACCGAATTCCGCGAGCTCGGCTACCTCACCGGCAGCGACATCCGCGTCCTCGACCAAGAGGATGACGCCGACCCCGACGCCGGGCTCATCGTCGTCGACCTCAGCGAGGCCAAGACCATCACCTACCTCCAGCCCATCACGGGCGGCGACGGCAGCTGGAAGGCGACGATGGAGGCGCGCGACGCCACCATCGAGCTCGGCGCGGTCGCCTTGGTGAACCTCGGCAACGAGGTCAACGTGCTGGGCGCGCTCGTCGCCTTCCTCGAGACGAAGTCGAAGGCGCTGCTGGCTGCCGGTTAGGCGACGCCACGCCCCGGCCCGGCCCGGCAGGCTGTCCCGTCCGGCTCAGTGCTCCACGGCTCACGTCACAACGCCCTGGTACCACTCTCGGTCGGCACGGGTGAGCATCTTGCCCGGCGAGACCCGACTCTCGGCTCGAGACGTGAAGGTCGAGTCGCGCAAGAGCATGGTGACCTGATGATGACTGAGACCGGCGCGCCGCAGAACGGTGCGTGCGGCGTTCTGCGACACAGGGGATACGCGTCGCAGCGGATGCCCCACCGGCAGGACGGCGTCGGTCAGGTGAGCGAGCGATACAGGGTCTCCGTGGTGCGGGTGGAGGACTCCCGTCAGATCGTCGTCCTCGACTGCGCTCCAGATCTGACTCGCGAGAGCGCCGACACCGATGACCGACGCCTTCGGCGGGTTCCGAGGTGTTCCGCCGATCAGCGAGAGAGCGCGGACCAGGGAGGGAACGACGTGGCGGTCCGACCGGCCGACGACCAGATGAGGCCTGAAGACGAGCCCTCCGGCTTCCAAGACATGCCGTTCCGCGCGTCGTCGCGACCGGCTCGCGACCGAGGACGGCCGCGCGGGGGTCGACTCGGACGCCATGTGGAAAGGGCCCGAGCCGTAAACGCCGGTCGTGCTGACGTAAATGATGCGGCTCACTCCGGCGTCCTTCGCCGCGCGAACGAGATTGCGCGTGCCTTCGTCGTTCACGTCGTGCGCGCGAGAAGGCTCCGATCCGATATAAGAGGCGCAGTGGATGAGCACCCGCGCGCCCCGCAGGAACTCATCGAACGACGACGGCGTCTCGAGCCGACCTGTTACCGCACGGTGAGGGACCTTCGTGTGAGGATGTGGTGCGCGCAGAAGCAGGGACAGCCTGCATTGCGTAGAGCGGATGAGGGCGGATCCGATGAAACCGCTGCCACCGGTAACGGCGACGACCTCTTCATCGAGCACGGGGGCGACACTTCCGAGATTCGGACGGTGCGCCACGTGAGACAAGGACCGAGATATGCAGCCTCGAGCTCTGGCCACCAAGGAATCGCTGCTGCTGGTGGCCGCGGAGGAGTTCTCCGCACATGGTTACCGCGCGGCGAGCATGAGAGATATCGCCAAAGCCGCAGGGCTGACGCAGGGCGCTCTGTACTTCCACTTCAGTTCGAAGCAGAAGCTCGCCGCGGAGATCATCGGGCTGCAGCACGCGGAGTCCATCTCCGCCGTCCAAACGGTTCTGGCCTCCGACATGTCCGGACTCGAGGGCATCGCCCGGCTCTCCTCCACCCTCGCCCGGCAGATCAGCACGAACCCCCTGGTTCGAGCGGGTCTGCGGCTGAGTACCGAGTCGATCGACGAACTCGCCGGAGTGTCCTCGCGTCCCTATCGAGAATGGATTGCCGCGTGCCGAGTTCTGCTCGAGAGGGCCTCCGCTCGGGGTGAGCTGCGGGACGGGCTCGACCTCGACGCGGCGTCGGAGCTCATCATCAGCGCATTCAGCGGGACGCAGTATCTCACGGTCGCGCTCGGCGGCGCCGTGACGCTCGAGGAGCGATTGGACAGGCTGTGGCCCATGCTGCTCGGGGGGTTCACGAAGGAGCCCGACCACCCCCCTACGCCCCGGCCCGCTCACGAACCGCAGTGACGGATTCCCGAGGACCCCGGCTTCGCGCGTGAATCGTGGCAGTGGCGACGGTCTGCTCACGAAGGTTCCGGATCTCCATCTCGAACGCGTCCTCATCGAATCGCACGGCATGCTCCGTCACGTGGATGTCGAGCGGTTCCGTGAGCTCGGCGAAGCGGCAGAACACCCCGTCGAAGGAACGGAGATCGTCCGCAGCCAGGCGGCTCTCCCGGAGCGCAACGCTTCGCAGTGCCGAGACGAGAAGCATCCCGGGAATGTGATCAAGCGGGTGATCGAAATAGAACGGATCGTGCGGATCGAACCGGATCTGCCAGATCCCCGACCCTTTGGCGACGATAGACAACGCGGCTGATCCGGGCGGCGCGGGCTCGAGCCCGGAGCTGATCGGTGCGTGTCGACGCATCCTGGTGTAGACCCCCGGAGGAAGCACCTGCAGGTCGCCGAATCCCCGCGCCACGATCCGGCCATCGACACGGAAGGTCACCCGGGCATCGAGGCTGCGGAGTGCACCCGAGCGCTCGACGACCCGCGACACTGCGATGTCCGCGTCGGGCACGCGGCCGCCCTGCGCCCCCCTGCCCTCGATCTGCACCGTCAGACGTCGCATGACGAAGGCCCATCCGAGGGGCACGGCGAAGTGATGATGAGCGCAAGCAATCACGACCTGCCGCGTCCACTCCGAAACCGCCATGGACAGCTCCCCCTGAGCACCCACGGGCTTTCGCAGTTCGAAACTCATCTCATGGGCGGAGAGGCGCCGGGTTCGACGAACGAGGACGGCTTCGTCGAACCGCTTATGGGTGTGCGCGCGGTCGACGTCGATCCAGTCATCGACGTGTTCCATCCCCGCCGGCCCGATCGCGGCCGCATCGACCGCCACCGCCCCGATACCCCACCGTTCGCCCCCGGACACCGTCGTCAGTCGCACCGTTCCCCCCTCTGAGCGCCGATTCGGACGACCTCGAAGGGCGTCGTCATCGATCGCTGCCATTCGAGCCTAACGGGAACACATATCGATCGCTATCTTGTCGGCCTGTTCCGGTAAAGGTTGCGCCCGCGAGAGCCGAGCGGATGCCGACGGGCCTGAACCCGAACTCCCACCAGGGAGATAGCGGGCGATCGGGAGGGGAGATGACAAAGGGCGCCGACCTCAGGTCGGCGCCCTCCCTCATCCGTGTCTCAACTCAGCGCGCGCCGACGCTGCCACCACCGCGCGAAGGCGATGATGAGGCCGGCGACGATGAGCATGAGTCCGACCGCGGCGAGGGGCGTCGCCCCCACGACGATGCTCCCGACGGCGATCACGGCTCCCGTGACGACCAGGACCATCTGCAGCGTGACGATCGAACGGTTCTTTTCGGACATGAGCTCCTCCTCTGGTTGTGGGTCTTGCTTCGGACGTGCTCCCTGCACGGGGTCAGCGCGACTCGCGCGTTCGGAAACCGGCCACATAGCCGACGATGCACGCGACGAGCGCGTAGGCGCAGAGCGTCAGGATCGCCGCGGGGACGTCGAGCGCCGCCCCACCCATGGCCCCCATCGCATTCGTGCTTCCCCCCGCTTCCACCGGCCAGACGATCGACCAGTTCGCGGCCCCCGGCAGGTATTTCCCGACGGCGGCGAACACCTCGTTCTCGTTCGAAAGACTGGTGAGCACGGGTTCGACGAAGAGGGCGACGACGAAGACCACGAGGATCGCTGCGACCTGGCTCCGCAGGAGGAGCCCCAGGCCGACGCCGAAGACACCCCAGAGGACGAACGCGAGGATCGTCCGCCCTCCCATGCTCACGACCGTAGCCGTGAGCACGGGCGACTCCAGTCCATTCACCACGTAGCCGTTGTGCACGAAGGCGAAGCTCACGACCACGGCCACCGCGCCCAGCGCCGCCGACAAGAGCGCGACGACGACCGCTTTGGCCACGACGATGCCCGCGCGCGTTTTGAACCACAGCACGGTCATCCACACGGTCGAATGCGCGAAGTCGCTCGTGACCACGAGGGCCCCCAGCAGGAACGGCGCGAAGTAGGCCGAGCGCCCGGCGAAGCTGAAGAGGTAGTCGCGCGCGACATCGTTTGCCCCGCCTCCCAGAACGTTCAGCGAGCTGATGGCCGGCAGCCCCGCGCAGAAGGCGACGAGGAGCGCGAGCACGACGAAGAGCCCCGGGGTCGTCGTCGCCTTGCGCAGTTCGTGCATGACGAGTTTCACTGTGCGCCTGCTTTCACGGTGGCCCGGGAGAAGAGCATCTCGAGGCTCGCGTGGCTCTCGCCGACCCGGGCCAGATCGAGGCGCTGGGTTGCGACGAAGTCGCTGGCCGCATGCTCCCAGCTGAGCGGCACCCCCACCGTCGATGCGCTCGGTCTGTCCACCAGCACCCCCCTGCGCGCCGCTTCCGCCGCGAGCAGGTCGACGGAACCCCCCACGTAGAGCGCCAAAGCCTCGGTCCCCGACCTCCACTCGACAAGGCTGCCCTGATAAACGCAACGGCCGCGATCGAGCAAAACGATGTCGTCCACGAACCGCTCCGCCTCGTTCAGAAGATGGGAGGACACGACAACGGTCGTGCCCGACTGAGCGAGCGCTCGGATGAGCTCCCGGAACCACTGCGTCCCCTGCGGGTCGAGTCCGTTCAACGGCTCGTCCAGGATCACGCACGACGGCTCCGCGAGGAGCACGTGCGCCAGCGCCAATCTCCGCCGCATCCCGAGGGACAAGCTCCCGATACGTTTCCGCCGGTGATCGACGAGACCGACCGTCTCGAGCGCCTCCCGGACAGCGGCGGAGCTCTGATCGAGAGCGGAGGCCGCGATGCCGAGTTGGGCTCCCACGGATCGCAACGGGTGGAACGACCAGTTCTCGAAGAAGACGACGAGCCCGCCTCGTCCGCGGTCCACCTCGGAGAACGGTCTGCCGTCGAAGGTGACGACTCCCGCATCAGCGTGTGCGAGATCCACGATGCACTTCAACAGAGTCGTCTTCCCCGCACCGTTGGGCCCGAGCAGACCGGTCACCCTGCCCGGCGCGATCTGCAGTGACAGATCCTGCAGAACCGGTACGCGGTGGTATCGCTTGGACAGCGAGCGCACGTCGATTCCGAGTGGTGTTCTAGGCATGGGTTTCCTCCCGCTCGTGGATATGCTGAGCAGCGAGCAAGGCTCGGTATTCCGGCAGTGCTTGCAGTTCTTGGTGGGTCCCGTGCCCGAGGACACGTCCCTCTTGGAGGAAGACGATCTTGTCCGCGTCGACGATGGTGCTCAGTCGATGCGCGATGACGACTCGGGTGACGCCGAGCTCCGCGAGGTTACGGGTCACCCGTGCCTCGGTCATGGCATCCAGGTGTGAGGTGGCCTCGTCGAGGACGACGAGGCGGGGGGAGCCCACGAGCGCGCGCGCGATGGCCAGCCGCTGCATCTGGCCGCCCGACAGCCCCGCACCGCCCTCCCCGAGGGGCGTCTTGTAGCCCAGCCCCATCGCGCGGATGTCGTCGTCGAGTTCTGCAACGCGTGCAGCGGCGACGACGCGGTCCAGCGGAACGTCGGTCCTTCCGAAACGGACGTTCTCTTCAATGGATGCCGCGATCCCCGTGTTGTTCTGAGTCACGATCCCCGTCTGCTTACGGACACTGTCGAGATTCACCTCTTCCAGCGCGAAGCCGTCGAACAGGACCGTCCCCTCCTCAGGGAGCAGTAGTCCCACGCAGAGCCGGGCGAGGGTGCTCTTGCCGGACCCCGACCGGCCGACGATGGCGACGAAAGACCCCGGCTCGATGGTGAGGGAGACCTCTGACAGCGTCGCCCGATCGGCAGCGCTGTATCGATACGTCACTTCGCGAAACTCGATGCCGCCGACGAAATCGAGCACCGGCCGATCCTGTCCGATGTCCTCGCTCTCCTCCTCGAGAATGTCGCGGAGTCGGTCGAGATGGACGCGAACGGTGAGGATCGCCTGAAGGTTGGTGCCGACCGCCCGAGCCGGCGCGACGGCCGCCGAGGCGAGGGCCGTCGCTGCGACCATCGTCCCCACGCTGATGTCGCCGGCGAGAACGAGTGCAGCGCCGAGCGAGAGGATCACGATGGGGTTGATGAAGCTCACCACGTCGAAAAAGGATGTCGTGGCATTGTCCAAGCGCGCCCGGCGAACGGACCACCCGAGTTGCCGGCCGAATGCGACGGCGTAGCGTCGGAATGCCGGCCCTTCACCGCCGAACGACTTCACGGTTTCGATCCCGGTGATCGCTTCCAAGAGAACGCCCTGAGCGTCTGCGCTCTCCTTGATCTCGCGGTCGGCCAGACGCCGGGCCGCCGGTGCGACGACGACGAGCGCGACCGTGTACAGAGCGATGACGGCCGCGACGGCGAAGACGAAACGTACGTCGAAGGTGCCGAGCACCGCGAGGTACAACGTGATGAAGATGGCGTCGATCGCGATCGGGAAGAGCCGGCCGCTCAACGTGTCGCGGATGAAGCTGACACTGCCGAAACGAACGAGCAGGTCCCCTGCGGGACGGTGCTGGAAGTACGAGAAAGGCAACGAGAGCAGGTGCTGGAAAACCCGCAGGATCATCGACGCGTCGAGATACTTCTCGAGCCACAGGATCGTCTCGTATCGCAGCGCGGCGAAGCCGAGGTACGGCAGAGCGACGGCCGCGGCGACGAGCAGGATGATGCTCGCCCCGTCCATTCGGCCGATGGGGACGATCGTGTCGATCACCCATCGAGTCAGCATCGTCCCCAGGATGCCCGCCGCAGAAAGGGAGAGCGAGGCGACCACCAGGGCGAGCAGTCCGCTTGCGCGCCGAGGCAGGAAGGGCGCGAAGAATCGGATCAATCCCAGTCCCGCGCGCGGTTCCCGCACCAGCCGCGCCGTAGGCTCGATGACGAGCACGATGCCATCGGCGTGGGCGGCGAATTCATCACGGGTGTACACCGTGCGGCCGATGGCGGGGTCGGCTACCCACACGCGGTGGGCGCTCATCTTCTCGACGACGACGAAGTGAGCGCCGTTCCAGAGGGCGAGGAAGGGGCGCTCCAGAGCCGAGTACATATCGTCACCCACCCGGAGAGCACGCGCGGTGAATCCCTCCTCCTCCGCCAGCCGCTTGAGCTGGAGAAGATTCGCGCCGTCCCGTCCGACCGGTGACTGTGTCCGCAACGAACGGATACTGCGATGGTGGCCCGACGCGGAGAACAGCATCGCCAGCGCAGCCAGCCCGCACTCGGTCTCCGTCGCCTGCAACGTCAGTGTGATTCGACGCATCAGTGAGCGATCCCCTCCACGACGGTTCGGAGCAAGGGCGCCGAGCCCGCCGTTCCCACCAGCGGGGCGTCGCCGTCCCAGTCGACCGCGAGACGATCTGTCGGACGCAGCGATACGACGTAACGCGAGTCCTCCTGTCGATGGAAGCGGACGACCTCTAGCGCGGCGCCCTTCGACGTCGTCCAGGCCTGTCCCACGGCCGGCTCGAAATCGGTCACGACGAGAGCGTCGATCTCCCCGCCCACGGCGATGACGCGTCCATCGAAATGCTGCGGCGTCGACACCAACGCGAGGAGGGCGCCGCCCACGAGCGATCCCGCGACGACCAAGGCGATCACGCGCCGCCGGGGCGTGTATTCGGGAACACCGTGCGTCATGACACGAGCTCACTGATGGCGACGCGAGCCGGCCACGCGTCGAGGGTCAACATGCTCAGCGTGTTTCGCCGCTCGGCGGCCAACAGCGCCAGGCCCCAGGCCGTTCCGGAGAGACCCATCATGGCGTCGGGAATGGCGACACCTCTGAGGGCACCTGATCTCCATCCGCGATGGGCCGCCGTGCGCAGAATATCGCCCACCGCGTCGTCCACGACGCTCTGGAGCGAGGAATCGACGGCTCCGCGATCGATGAGGTGTTGAAGGATGACCGTGTTCCCGAGCTTGCCGTGGCACAGGGAGTCATCAGCCCCGTATCGCGAATCTTCCCGGACCGTCGAGAGCAGGCTCTCCACCGCCTGCTGTGCCAGCGGAACCGTGGGTTCAGCCAGCAGTCCCGGGGCGATGGCGGCGATCTCCGCGCGGGCCATCAGCTCACCTGGCGCGCCATGGCACCAGGCCCTCATCACATCGTCGTCGCTCGTGTCGATGCGCAGGTCCGGCCAGTCACCGCTGTCAGGAAGATACCGGGCGTCGTCGTACAGGAGCGCGCTGCGGGCCGCTTCGAGGGCATCGTCGCGCCCCAGAAACACGCCGGCGCGCGCCAGCGCCAGCGCGATTCCGGCCGTGCCGTGCGAGAACCCGACGAGGCCGACCTGCGTCTCGGGCTCGAGCCACCGGAGGCCGACATCGGCGGGCTCGGCGAGCTCAAGGAGCCTGTCCACGAGCACCGTGAGCGTGTCGCGTAGCTCGGCGTCCGACACCACGTCACGGACGGCCAGCACAGAGAGGATGCCCCCCGCGACTCCCGATACGACATCGCTCTCCGCCGTGCGCGGGGCGACCATCCGGATAAGCGCGAGGACGTCCGAGAGGAGGTCACGGATGCCGGTCGCCCGGCGACGCCGCTCCATGTGGGCGCACGCGAGGGCGAATCCGCCCAACTGCCCGTAGCCGCCGACGTCGATACCGTCTTTGAAGCTGGAAGGGTCGTCCAGTCCACGACGGAGGACCTCGCCGTACTGCTGGAGCTGCGCTTCCATGCCGTCGAGGGTCGCCTCGAGATCAGCCGCCCCGAGCAGGTGCTCGACGCCGGCGAGGGCCGTGTAGATACCGGCCACCCCGGCGTAGAAACCCACAGATGGCGCGGTGACCGTCCAGTGATTGCCCGGGACGACCATCAGGGAGATCCACGCCGGAATTCCCCCGTCGGATCGCGCGGCGAGCGACGTCACGTAGATCGCGAGATCCTCTGCTGCCGCGGCCGCGGCGGCCGCGACGGTCGCCCCGCTCGTCAGCACGGGACGCGGCGCCGGATTGACGTCGAACGGGAGCGAGCCGTTGGCCACGTACGAGGCCTCGATCGCCGCGAGTTCATATCGGATCTCCTCGGGTCGAAGGCGTCTGATGGCACGGGCCTGCACGGATCTGAGGGCAGACTCGCCGCCGGAGCCTTCGGCTTCGATGGGCTGCGCGAAGTAGGGGATGTCACCGAGCCGAAGGCTGTCGATCTCCGCCGCGATGCGCGAGTTCCTGCGGGCCGAGTCGCCGTAACCCAGCAGGAGCTTGCAGAGAACGAGGTCGCGGTCGCGACCGTCCCGCAGGAAATCCGGGTGATAGGACTCGAGCATCACCTTCGCGTAGACCATGGTCGGTCGGGGGATTTCCCGCGAAGGACTCCCCGCGAAGGCGGCCAGCGCACCGTTCTCTCCGGCGAGCTCCTCAGCGTCATCCGCCCAGGCACGCATCACTCGAGCGAAGCCGTCTGCGAAAGCCGGTCCACGGTCGGGGAGGTCGTGCCGGTGGAACTCGTCGTTGTCCGGTTCATCGGCATATCCGGCCGTCACGGTCATATCGTCGGTGCCGAGCCCGTGCAGGATCGGGACCTTGAGCATCGATCTCTGCCCCGGGACATACCCGACGACCGAGATGTCGGTGGAGAAGAATCCGCCATCCTCGCTCGTGATGATCTTCGAGGGCAGAATGCCGACGGTCGTCACGGAGTCGCGGAAGCGAGAAAGCCCGAAGTTCTCGTTGACGATCTCGTCGGACGCCATCGTTCGCTCCGTGTGGAAGAGCGTCTCGGTGTCGATGGCGTACGGGAACCCCTTCGACAGGATGACGTTCTCGTGATGGAAGTCATTGGCCTGCAGCAATTGCAGGATGGCGGTCAGGGCTCCCAGACGCGACCCCACGAGCTCGGCGTCCGCCGGAGACGTCGGCACGGCCTCGATGAGTTGATGCCAAGAGTGCGTGCCCTTGTCGAGAACAGTGGGGTGGCGAAGGTCGAGTCCCGCGACGCGATCGTTCGTCGAGGCCAACAGGTCGGCGAACGCGATGTCGATGTGTCCGCTCCGAGGCTTGAAGACCACTCCGCCGGAGGCGGTGCGGACGATGGCGACGGTGCGACCCCGATTGTGGGTGTCGCCCGCCCCGAATGTGACGGTGATCGCCGATTCGTCCGCGCTGAAAAGACCGGCCGCGACGAGGGCTTCGCGATCGCGCAGCGCGGCCGCGAAGAATTCACGCCGCGACTCCTCCCACAGTTGCAGCTTCTCGGCGATGACGCGCACGAGAACCGGGTACTCCGCGAACAGCCGGTCTTGCAGCTGCGAGGTGCGCAGATGCCGGAGGAAGTCATCGAAACGGGCTTCCGGCGTATCGCCGACGAGTTCGTCGCGCTCTTTCATCCGGTGCATCTCGAGAATCGCCACTCGCGACGCCGCCTGCCCGAGGGAGTCGAGCGGTAACGAGTCGACGCACGATTCCGCAAGGGCAACGTGACGCGCACGTTCCGCGGCGCTCGCGCCGCTGAGGTGCTCCTGCAGCTGAGTACGGAGCCGACGCTGGGCACCGTGCAGGACGGGCTCGAGGTAACCCATCAGTCCCAGTCCGTGAAGATGCCCCCCGTGGGACTCTCGCCCGTCGTCCAGCGCGGAGAAGAAGTAGTCCACCCAATCCGGCGCCGTGCGGGGCAGCCGATCCCGCAGGGATTCTCTCGTCTCCCCGAGCAACTCGCGAAGACGCGCGACGGATATCCCGAGCGGCTCGAGAGCGTGCGCTTCGTCGCGCTTCATCGCCGGAAGAGTTCGCCATCTCGCGTACTCGGCATTCCCCACTTCCGCGTCGATAGATGTGGGGCCCCCCGCCGCCACGTCACGCTCGCTCACGTTCGCGGCCATCTGCCACTCACATCGCCTGTTCATGCATGTCCCCCCGGTGCTGTCCGTCATCGTCGTTTCTCCCGCCGAGGCGGTGGGGAACCTCGGGTCCCCCACCACCCCGTTCAGACCGGCGCGATCAACAGCGACCGTCGCAGGCGAGCCCGCACACGGTCCAGCTCGAGTACCACGGCTGGCACCAGCAGCACCCGAAGGTGCCCACGACATTGCTGCCCTGGGCACCACCCGCGATCTTGTTCAACGTCCCGTCGTCGAGCTCCTCGAGATCGACGATCCCCACGGAGAATGCGGTTGCAGTCATCGGTCCGCCCCCTTCAGCAGCATCCGCGCGTACCGAGTCGGCACGAGCCCCACAGCACCGTGTCGTTCGTGCACCAGTTGATGCTCGCGACAATGGCCCCGCCGATTCCGCAGGGAACCGTGGTGCCCCCCGAAATCATCATCATCTCCGCGTCGTCGAGTTCGACGACCCCCACGGGAGACTTCCCCCCGGTTTTCGTGTCCATGACACCTCGCTTCCGTTAAACCATAGCGTTCGCTACGGTTCTTTCGGAAGGTAGCAGGATCCGGCAAGAATGCAACAAGATCGCATTTTGGTGGCTGAATCGTGCGCTTTTCGTCGCCACACCGGCCCGCTGGGTCTCGACGCAGAGCGCAAAAGAGAGCAACCGATTGGCACATGAAAGCGTCACTCACGCACGCGGCGCGACTCCGCCAAGGGGCGCAGGGAATCGCGCGCGACACCGCACGTCGTTGCTATCGCGCCCACGGAGCGTCCGCACTGCAGCGGCCCGGCGTGGGGCGGCGTCCGACAACCAAAAGAGGGCACCCGGTCTGGGTGCCCTCTTCGTGGTGGCGAGTGAGGGATTCGAACCCCCGAATGCAATGCAGTCTGATTTACAGTCAGATCCCTTTGGCCGCTTGGGTAACTCGCCAGGTGCGCACCCGTCCGGCTTTATCAGTCGACCGGAGGCGCGATAGACCACTCTACTATCCCCCGAGGGATGCTCGAAACCATCGACGCTCCCACTCGGGCGTGCGCAGCAGAGCACCCTCGTGGCGACAGGTCGCGGCAGCGACGTCCATCGCGCGCGAGAGCACGGCATCCCACTCCTCCGCGTCCACGGGGAGTCGGTCTCGAACGAGCGCGGCGGTGGTGGCGAGCACGGCGTCGCCGCCGCCCATCGTGTCGACGATGCGCCCGGGCAGATCGGAGATCCCTCGCGAGACGGTCGTCTCCCCCGCGTCGATCGCGGCTCCGCCGGCGCCGTAGGTCGCGAGCACGGCACCCACGCCGAGGCCCACGAGCTTCGCGCGGAGCTCGTCGAGCGGCGTTCCGTAGAGCAGCTGCGCGTCGTCCTCACCGACCTTGACGAGCAGGGCACCGGATGCCGCTTTTTCGAACCCCCGCACGAACGCGGCCCGGTCGCGGAGCATGCCGCTGCGCGGGTTCGGGTCGATCGCGAGCGGGGTCGAGGCGGATGCGGTGGCTTCGATGAGCAGGTCGGTCTGCTGCTCGTCGTCGAAGGGGAAGCAGCTGACGACGACCATGGGGGCGTCGGCGATCGCCGCACGCTCGGCGTCGCCGTACGCGACGCGACGGTTCTGGGCGGCTTCGTTGAAGACGTAGACGGGCTCACCCTGCGGCGAGCGCGTGCTCACCGCGCGCGACGACCCGTGCTCCGCGGGGCTGACGAGCAGGTCGACGTCGTGCTCGTCGAGGAAGGCGCGGATCTGCTCCCCCGCGTCGTCGTCTCCGACCATGGCGATGAGGGATGCCGGCACGCCCAGCCGTGAGAGACCCACGGCCACGTTGAGTCCCGCTCCTCCGACGAACTCGCGGACACCGGCCTCGTCGCGGATCTCGTCGATCAGCGCGTCGCCGATGACGACGACCCGACCGGTCACCGCGACACCTCGGCGGCGTCGAGCACGCGGGAGACGAAGTCTTCGGTGCGGCGCTTGGTGCCGTCGATCTTGCGGTCGACGCTCGCGCGGATCTCGCTCGGAGCGAGCGGGGCGGCCAGGCGCACCGTTTCGTGACACGACATGTCGGCGCAGATGTAGGTCCCCACGGTGTCGCCGTGCTCGCCCGCGGTACCCGCTTTGCGGGCGGTGAACAGCGACACCTGATCCCCCGGCTGCATCGTGTGGCAGAGGTTGCACATCGCCGACCGCGCGCGGGACTGGCCCTCGGCCGCGCGCAACACGATCGCGGTGGGCTCGTCGTCCCGCTCGGTGAGGATGTAGCCGCGTCCGCGGGTGCGCGGGTCGCGCCACGCCAAGAAGTCGAGGTGATCCCAGTCGGTCAGCAGAAAGTCGTGCGGAAGCTCGACCACTCGCAGCTCCTCGGGGGCGGCGTTCACGAACGCAGCCCGCACCTCTTCTTCGGTGAGTGCTCGCATGGCATCCGAGTCTACGAGCGCCCGGCTCCTACTGGGCCGCCAGCCACTGCTGCCAGGCGGGGATGCTGATGTCGTCGTGGAGCTCGGAGTAGCCGACGAGACCGGCGTAGCCGGTGCGAGCGTCGAGCGCGATGCCCCACGGGGAGTAGCCCTTCTCGGCCGCGAAGGCATAGTACGAACCAGCCGCCTGATACGCGATTCCCGCCCCCTCCGAGGTCAACGACTCGTCGTCGAAGGCCCCCGCACCCCGGTCGGCCACCGCCTGTCGAACCGCATCGCTGGTGTAGCGGGGCTCGCTCAACCCGGCATCCCACTCGATGAAGCGCGCGAATCCCTCCATGACGGCGCGAGGAGGTTCATCGACGCCTCCCGGGGCGGCCGTGAAATGCAGGGCATGGGCGAACTCGTGGACGAACGTCTGCCGTCTCTGCGTCGCGCTCAACGGGCCCATGGCCACGATGGTTCCGGAGGTGTCGGTGCCGGTGGCCACCCGGGCGTCCAGCCACGGCTCGACCTGTACCGGACGGATGGTCGGACGCGCATACCCCGCGATGTCGAAATCCCATCGCTCTCCCTCGCCGAACTCCCACCGGCCGAACCGCTCCGCGTCGTCGGTGATCGCTGCGACGAAACCCTGCTGCGGGACCTCACCCCCGAGCGACCGGATGGCCTCGAGGGCGATGACCGCCGATGCTTCCGCCTCGTCCGCGGTGGCCTCCACGAGGGCGGCCTCATCCGCCATCCCGAACAGCACCACGTGGTCGCGCCTCACCACGTGCAGCGCCCCCTCGTCCCAGGGGTTCGGCGTGTAGGCCGGGACCAGGGACGTGATCTTGCGTGCCTCAACCGGCTCCTGCTCTTCCAGGGACCCATCGTCGTTGTACTGGTCGAACGACCGCCCTCGCTCCGGCGTGGGAGTGAGGGTCACGGAGTAAGGGAGACCCTGAAGCAGTTGCAGATCGGCATCTCGGTTGCCGCTACCGCGAAGCGGTCTCGCCGCGAACGCGAACTGCGCACCCAGGACGACTTGGGCCTTCGTCTCGTCTTGGCTGTCCCGCCAACGCGGGGTCATGGTGGCGGTGTCCCACCCGATTTCCGTCGTGTTGTCCCACCACTGGGCCAGCTGGTCGACTGCCTCACCGCTCGCGTACGACAGGAAGGCGTCGCGGTCTTTCGCGCGCATCGCGTCGTTGATGCCCTGCCACAGCATGTCGTCCGCCGACTGATTGTCGAATGGCAGCCACGGCATGCCGCGGGCGGGCAGGTCGGCGACGGGCCCGGTCTCGGGTGGGCGGGGCCACGACACGACCGCGTAGAGCCCGGTCAGCAGCAGGGCGAAGACGCCGACGGCGGCGATGATGACCTGCGTGGTCCGCGCCGCCGATCGTCGGCGGGGAGCCCGGTCGTCTGTCGTGATCGGTTCCACCTGTGTCATCGACTCTCCGCCTTAGAGATAGCTATCAAGCGCACGTCGCTTGCGGACGTGCGCTGACCGTCGACGCCGGTCGCGGCGTAGACGAAGACGTACTCGTTCGACCCCACGGCGAGCCGCATCTCTGCCAGAGGCGCCGGAACGTCGGCGCTGCCCACGAGGCTCGTCACCTCGGTCAGCGGGGTCTGGGAGTTCAGGGTCGGAAACTGGACCGCCAACGCCGTCGGGTCCACCCCTTCGCCCACGGCAATCCTGCCGTCGTCGTTGACGCAGGCGGAACCGAGCTGTCCACGCAGACGCGCGGTCTCCGCGAGGTCGATGAGGGCCGCCTGCGGCATTCGACACTTCGTGACCAGCGGGGTCGAGGTCGCGTAGGTGTTCTCCGCGAGGAGTTCACGGTCCCCGAGCTGACCCGGGGTGGGAACGTCGACGGCAGCCACGCGCCACGGTCCGATGCTCGTGGGGGTACGGCCGTCCTCCGCTTCCGCGGGCTGGTCGTCGCCGTAGTAGAAAGGGCGCGCCAGCCAGATGGTCTGCGTCGCCGAAGCTGTCTGCCGCTCGCCATCGACCGTGTACGTGTACGTGAGGTCGACCACGGATCGGGCCGTGTCGGCACCGGTGGCCGTCTCACTCGTCGAAACCGCATTCGTGCCGTAGCTCAGTGGCCCCGCGTGCGCCTCGATCGTCATCTCGATGAGCTGCGCCGCCTCGATGTCACCGAGAAGTGGAGCGGCAGGGGCGGATGCCGCGAGCTGGGGGCTCACGTAGTCGACCCAGGTCGTGTCGCCCTGGGTGGCGGCGCTGAGGAATCCGTCGAGCACCGCGGGCGCCTCGGCCTCGACCTCGGCCTGCGCAGACGCGGCGCCCCACCAGAGGCCGGCTCCCGTTCCCCCGACGACGAGCACGGTGATCGCGAGAACAGCCCACGTAGCGCCGGTCATCGCCTTCTGGCGAGGGGGAAGCGGCTCCGTGGACCCGTCAGCAGCAGTCGTTGACGCCGTCTCCGGGATCGGAGCGACATGCTCGGTCCACTGCCGACCGTCCCACCACCGCAGCTGCGGATCGCCCGATGGATCGGGGTGCCACCCCTCGGGAACCGGCTCTGTGCCCGGAGACTCCTGTGTCACGACGTGTCCTCCCCCTGACGCACGACGAGCAGCCAGGATATTCGGCACGGCAGAACGACGACAGCCCCCGGCCGACGCTTGCTTTCCGCCGACCGCGCCGGTATTCGCGCAATGGCATCCGCGATCTTCGGGCGCTCCGGCGCATCCCCCGGTAGATTTGAGTCATGGCTGATTCTTCGTTCGACATCGTCTCCAAGATCGACCGGCAGGAAGCCGACAACGCGCTCAACCAGGCGCACAAAGAGGTCGAGCAGCGCTACGACTTCAAGGGCACCGACGCCTCCATCGCGTGGAGCGGCGACTCGATCGTCATCAAGGCGAACTCCGAGGAGCGCGCCAACGCCGTCCTCGATGTGTTCCAGACCAAGCTGATCAAGCGCGGCATCTCGCTGAAGAGCCTCGAGACGGGCGAGCCCGTGCAGAGCGGCAAGGAATACCGCATCACCTCCACTCTCAAAGAGGGCATCTCGCAAGAGAACGCCAAGAAGGTGAACAAGATCATCCGCGACGAGGGCCCCAAGGGCGTGAAGTCGCAGATCCAGGGCGACGAACTGCGCGTGCAGTCGAAGTCGCGCGACGACCTGCAAGAAGTGCAGCGCCTGCTCAAGGCCGCCGACCTCGACGTCGACCTGCAGTTCACGAACTACCGCTGATCCTCACCGCCGGGAGCACGCCATGGCCGTCCGCGTCGATCTGAACATCTCGCTCGACGGGGTGGCGATGCCCGCCGACCCTACGCCCGAGAATCCGATGGGTGAGGACTGGGGCCGGCTCGTCGCCGACTACATGGCGACGAAGACCTTCCGCGAGCGCGTCTTCCGCGACACGTCGGGGGCGGGCTCGACCGGCGTCGACGACCGGTACGCGGCCGCGTACTTCGAGGGCATCGGCGCCGAGGTGATGGGCGCGGCGATGTTCGGCCTGCACTCCTTTCCCGACGACCCGGACTGGCGCGGCTGGTGGGGTGACGAACCGCCGTTCGAGGTGCCGGTGATCGTGCTCACGCACCGCGAGCGCGAACCCCTCTCCTTCGCGAACGGCACGCGGTTCGAGTTCTCGTCGGAGAGCATCGCGGATGCCGTGGCCCGGGCGACCGATCTCGCGAACGGCGCCGACGTGCGGGTCGGAGGCGGTCTGTCCACGGTGCGCTCCGCCCTGGCCGCGGGTCTCGTCGACCGTCTGCACGTCGCCGTCCGCCCCGTGATCCTCGGCCGCGGCGGTCGCCTCTGGGACGACCTGCGCAATCTCGACGAGGACTACACCGTGACCTCGGAGGTCGCCGAGAGCGGCGTCGTGCACGTCACCTTCGTGCGGTGAGCGCAAAGAGCCCGATGGAGCAGCCCCTCAGCCCCCTCACGTGCCCCACGTGCGGCGATCCCCTGCGGTTCGAGATCCTCGACGACGAGCGGTTCTTCGTCGCGTGGTCGTGCGTGAACTGCGGGCTGATCCGCACGACCGAGCCGATCTGAGCAGACCCCTCAGTTGATGATCTCGGCGTTCTCGTCGCGCATCTCGGTGAGGCGGTGCCGCCACCAGGCGAGGGTCTCCGGCGTCAGCCGAGTCCAGTCGTCGCGCTCGGCGACGATGCGCAGCGGAGCCGCCGAGCGGAACGAGCGCGTCGGGTTGCCGGGGAACTTCTTGTCGGTCACGTTCGGGTCGTCTTCGAACGGTCCCGTCGGCTCGACCTCGTAGACGCGCGGCGGGGCCTCGCCCGGAATGATCTCCGCGGCGAGACCCGCGCCGTCGAGGCGCGAGGTGAAGTAGATGTGGTTCATCGTCACCTCGGGCCGGTAATTCGACCGGAACCCGGGCGTCAGCAGATCGCCCACCCGCAGGTCGGCCTTCGTGCCGTGGAAGAACGGTCCGTCGTCGAGCGGTTCAGCCATGCAGACGAGTGTGTCAGCCCTCGATGCCGTTGATCATCTGGGTGATCTCGCGCTCGGTCTCGCGACCGATGTTGCGTTCCTCCATCAGCGAGGGCATGTCGCTGTCGTCGTCGACGGAAGGGTTCTCGAACGGCTGCTTCTGATCCTTTTCCATGGATCGATGCTCACACGCGGAGACGGCGACGGCGAGGGGCTTGCGCGTCAGCGATCGCCCCGCAGCGCGGCATCCGTCCACTCGACGCAGTCGATCTCTCCGCGGAACACCGCTTCTTCGCGCTGACGCAGTTCGACGCGGCGGATCTTGCCCGAGATCGTCTTGGGCAGCTCGAAGAACTCGACACGGCGCACGCGCTGGAACGGGGCGAGCCTCTCGCGCGCGAAGCGCAGGATGTCGAGGGCGACCTCTTCGCCCGCCTCGTGTCCGCCGGCGAGCACGACGTATGCCTTCGGCACCGCGAGGCGAAGCTCGTCGGGTGCGGGCACGACCGCGGCCTCCATGACCGCCGGGTGCTCGATCAATACGCTCTCGAGCTCGAACGGGCTGATCTTGTAGTCCGAGGCCTTGAAGACGTCGTCGGTGCGGCCGATGTAGGTGATGCTGCCGGTTTCATCGCGCCGCGCCACGTCGCCGGTGTGGAAGAGCCCGTCGGCGAACGCCTCCGCGTTGCGCTCGGGGTCGCCCACATACCCCGTCATGAGGTTGACGGGTCGCTCGGTGAGATCGATGCAGATCTCGCCCTCGTCGCTGCGCTCCCCCGTCACCGGATCGACGAGCTCGACCGGGCAGCCGGGCAGCGGCCGCCCCATCGAGCCCGGAACGAGGTCGGCGCCCGGGGTGTTCGCGACCACCGCGGTCATCTCGGTCTGCCCGTACCCGTCGCGGATGTCGAGGCCCCACGCGCGCTGCACCGAGGCGATGACCTCGGGGTTGAGCGGCTCGCCCGCCGAGACGACCTCGCGCAGCGACCCGCGGCGCCCGGTCAGATCGGCCTGGATGAGCATGCGCCACACCGTCGGCGGCGCGCAGAAGGTCGTCACGCGGTCGTTCTCGAGCTCGGTGAGCAGGCGCTCCGCCGAGAAGCGCGAGTAGTTCAGGGCGAGCACGGTCGCCCCGGCGATCCACGGTGCGAAGAAGAGGCTCCACGCGTGCTTGGCCCACCCGGGCGAGCTGATCGCGAGGTGCACGTCGCCGGGCTGCAAGCCGAGCCAGTACATCGTGCTCAGGTGACCGACCGGGTACGACGAGTGCGTGTGCTCGACGAGTTTCGGCTTCGAGGTGGTTCCCGAGGTGAAGTAGAGCAGCAGGCGCTCGTCGGCGGTGGTTCCCGGATGCCGCGCGGGCTCCGCCTCGACCGCGAAGGCGTCCGAGTAAGTCGCCCACCCCGTGTGCGAACCGCCCACGACGATGCGACCGAGCCCCTCGGGCAGGTCGTCGAACTTGGCGGCATCCGCCGCTCCGACGACGACGTGGCGAATCTCGGCGCGGTCGATGCGGTCGGCGAGATCGACCGAGCCCAGCGCCGTGGTGGTCGGGGCGATGACGCCGCCGAGCTTCATGATGCCGAGCATCGCCTCCCACAGCTCCACCTGATTGTCGAGCATGAGCAGCACGGTTTCGCCGCGGCGGACGCCCCGCGTCTCGAGCCACGCGGCGACCTGGTCGGAGCGCCGCGCGAGTTCGTCGAACGTGCGCTCGTGGTGCGTCCCGTCGTCGTCGACGACGATCAGCGCCGTCCCGTCGTTGCCGCGGGCCATCGGATCGAACCAGTCGATCGCCCAGTTGAACGGCCCCTCGAAGCTCGGCCAGACGAAGTCCGCGGCGGCGGCGGGATCGGTGCGGACAGCGAGAAGGTGGTCACGGGCGGCGCGGTAGCGCTCGGTCGCGGCGGTGGGGGTCATGGAGCTCCTTCGAACGCGTTCTACGCTAGACCTCTCGTCCAGGCCGCGAGTGCGTCGAAGGCCCGAGCCCTGGCATACGGGGCGGACAAGAACACATCGTGCAGCGCCCCGTCGATACGGGCGATGGTGACGGTGCGCGCGATGCGGGTCGCCGAACGGGCGATGTCGTCGACCACGAGCACCGAGTCGGTCTCGCGCATCGCGTCGTTCCACGTGAGTGCCGGCGTGGATCTCGCCGACAGCAGCACGAGCGCCGGGCAGCCGACGTCGACTCCGGATGCCACCCGCGCGTGCCCCGCGATGATCGCGGCGAGCCACCCGGGGTGTGTCGGAAAACCCTGCGGCGGTCGCCAGCCCTCGGGGCTGTCGGGCAGGGTGCCCAGATCGCGTTGCGCCCGCGTGTAGAAGCCGAGGTCGACCACCGGATGCGTGCCGAGGGGGTCGAAGCGGGCGCGCGCGTTGACGATCGGCGCCAGGGCCTGGCGTCCGAGCGGCCCGAGCTGCAGTTCGAGCCACGGGCTGTTCAGCACGAGGGCGTCGGCGACACCCGGATGCCGCGCGGCCCAGAGCGTGAGGGTGAGACCTCCCGTGCTGTGGCCGAGCAGGAGCAGACGTCGGTTCTCTCGCTTCGTGGCCATGGCGTGCAGGGCCGCCTCGATGTCGGCGTCGTAGACGCCCAGAGCGGCGACGTACCCCGGAGCCTGCCCGGGTCGCAGACTCCGACCGTACTTGCGCAGGTCGAGGGCGTAGAAGCGTGCCCCGCGGTCGGTGAAGAAGCGCGCGAGATCGGTCTGGAAGAAGTAGTCCGACCAGCCGTGCACGTAGAGGACGTCGGTGTCGCGCAGGTCGCCGAAGAGGCGCGCGCCGCGGTGCGGCCGGGAGCGGACCAGCGTTGCGACGACCTCCCCCTCGGCATCGACGCCGAGAGGCAGCGTCTGCTGCTCGAACCCGTCGCCGAGGATGTCCTGCCGCCACTCCCCCATCGCCACAGCCTACGGTGGGTCCGTTCCCGAGACGGCGCCGGCGAATCGGGTGGTCCGAACTCCTGAGAAAGAGCACCGATCACCCTGAATCAGCCGGTCGCGACCCCCGAACCGGCCGAGGCTCAGGAGTTTCGCACGCGGCAGCGCCTCCCCGCACACGCCCACCGACGACGCCCGCGAGGGCGCCAGAATGACGCGAGCCGCCCACGTCTCTCGGACGGGGCGGCTCGCTGAGGCGCGGGGAGACTACTCGCCGCGCGAGATCTTGATCATCTCGTCGCGGGGCACGACCTTGATGCGCGCGCGCTCGTGCGGGGCGCCGAGCGCGACCTCGTGCTCGTCGAGGCGGTGCCAACCGTCGAGGTCGGTCCAGCGCACGCCGCGCTCCTCGAGCAGAGCCGGAATGGCCTCTTCCTCGGGGTTCTCGGGCCGCCACCACTCGGCCTGGTCGTTGATGACATGGCGCACCGTCTCCATGGCATCCGACTTGGTGTGTCCGATGAGGCCGACCGGGCCGCGCTTGATCCAGCCGGTGGCGTAGACGCCGGGCAGCCGGGAGTTCGAGTCGGCCGAGAGCACCTGACCCTCGTGGTTCGGGATGACGCCGTGCTGCTCGTCGAAGGGGACGTCCTTCAGGGGCGAGCCGAAGTAGCCGACCGCGCGGTACAGCGCCTGGATGGGGACCTCGCGGATCTCGCCGGTGCCGACGACCCCGCCCTCGGCGTCGGGCTTCGTGCGCTCGTAACGGAAGGCGGCGACCCGGCCTTCGTCGTCGGTGACGACCTCGACCGGCTTCGCCCAGAAGTGGAGGTGCAGGCGGCGCGATGCTTCGCCCCCGGCGTTGTTGACGCCCGGGCGGGTGCGCCACTGCTGCAGCACGCGGTCGATGACCTTGACCTGCTTGTTGGTCTCGATGGCGGTCTTCGAGGCCTCGTCGTAGTCGAAGTCCTCGTCGTAGACGACCATGTCGACGTCGCGCAGCTCGCCGAGCTCGCGGAGCTCCAGCGGGGTGAACTTCACCTGGGCGGGACCACGACGACCGAAGACGTGGACGTCGGTGACCGGCGAGGCCTTGAGCCCCTGGTACACGTTGTCGGGCACCTCGGTGGGCAGCAGGTCGTCGGCGTGCTTGGCCAGCATGCGGGTCACGTCGAGGGCGACGTTGCCGTTGCCGATCACGGCGACCGACTCGGCCTCGAGAGGCCACTCGCGCGGAACGTCGGGGTGACCGTCGAACCAGCTGACGAAGTCGGCGGCGCCGTAGGACCCCTTCGCGTCGATACCGGGGATGTCGAGGTCGGCGTCGCGGATCGCACCGGTCGAGAAGATGACGGCGTTGTAGTGCTTCTTCAGGTCGTCGAGGGTGATGTCCTCGCCGAAGCGCACGTTGCCGAAGATGCGGATGTCGCCGCGGTCGAGCACTTCGCGCAGCGCCGTGACGACGCCCTTGATGCGCGGGTGGTCGGGGGCGACGCCGTAGCGGACGAGACCGTAGGGCGCCGGCAACTGCTCGAACAGGTCGATGGAGACGTCGAACTGACGCTCGGACTTCAGCAGGATGTCGGCGGCGTAGATGCCGGCGGGGCCGGCTCCGACGATGGCGAGGCGCAGCTTCGTCATGGGTTCCTCTCGATCGCGATCGGGGGGGGTGGAAAAAAGGGTCAGGCCGAGCGGTCGGCCACGGCGCGGGCGAAACGCGTCAGCGCTTCGCGCACGGCGCCGTCGGGCAGCGGCGCGAGGGCGTCGATCGCCTCTTGCGACCACTGGTGCGCGAGGCTCAGGGTCTCGTGCGTGGTGTCGTGCTCGCGCAGTTCGGCGAGCGGTCCGTCGAGCACCGACGGGTCGGCGCCGGCGGCGATGCGCTGCTGACCTTCGTCGATGCGGGCGCGGAGATCGGCGGATGCCGCGTCGGAGCGGTGTCCGAGCAGCAGGTACGGCATGGTCGGAACACCGGCGCGCAGGTCGGTTCCGGGGACCTTGCCGGTCTCGGAGGGATCCGGCGAGAGGTCGATCACGTCGTCGAGCAGCTGGAAGGCGACACCGGCCTTCTCGCCGAACACGACCATGGGCTGCTCGAACTCCTCGGGTGCACCCGAGTAGATGACACCCGACTGCGCGGCCGCGGCGATGAGCGAACCGGTCTTGTCGGCGAGCACCTTGAGGTAGAAGTCGACGGGCTCGTCGCCCTCCTGCGGGCCCACGGTCTCGTGCATCTGTCCGAGCACGAGGCGCTCGAAGGTGTCGGCCTGCAGCTGGATCGCGCGCTCACCGCGGCGGGCCATGAGCTGGCTCGCTCGGGCGAAGAGGAGGTCGCCCGTGAGGATGGCGATGTTGTTGCCCCACACCGTCTGTGCGCTCGGCACCCCACGGCGCTTGTCGGCACCGTCCATGACGTCGTCATGATAGAGCGAGCCGAGGTGCGTGAGCTCGAGAGCCGTGGCGACCTCGACGACCTCTTTCGTGGTGCCCTGACCGAGCTGCGCGGTGAGGATGGCGAGCATGGGTCGCACACGCTTGCCGCCGGCCTCGTAGAGGTAGCGGGCGGTGACGTCGGCGAGCTTGTCGGCGCTGCGCACCTCGCCCTCGAGCTCGGTCTCGACGCGGGCGAGGCCCGCTTCGACGGTGGAGAGGAGGGTGCGCGAACGCAGGCCTGCGAAGATGCGGTCACTCAGGCCCAGCTTGCCCGACAGGCGGGTGCCGGCCGCGGGCGGTCTCGGGGTCACGGTTTCAGCCTATCCTGGCGCGCTGAGGGCCCGCCGACGGTATCTCGACGGTTGACAGGGGTTAAGAAGCGGGACGGATGCCGCGGTGCAGCGCCACGATGCCGAAGGTGAGGTTGCGGTAGGCCACGTCATCCCATCCGGCATCCCTCATCCATCCGGCGAGAGTGGGCTGGTCGGGCCAGTCACGGATTGACTCGTTGAGGTAGTCGTAGGCCTCGGCGTTCGAGCTGACGGCCTTCGCGACGATCGGGAGGACCCGGTCGTTGTAGAAGCGGTACAGACCGTTGAACGCGCGGGACGGCGGGTGCGAGAACTCGCACACCACGATGCGCCCGCCGGGGCGGGTCACGCGGCGGAGTTCGCGGAGGGCCCGGCGCGGGTCGATGACGTTGCGCAGACCGAACGACATCGTCACGGCGTCGAACTCGCCGTCGGCGAAGGGCAGGTCGGTGGCGTCGGCCTGCACGAACTCGAGGTTCGGCACGTCGCCGTGACGGCGGCGCCCCTCCTCGATCATCCCCCGCGAGAAGTCGGCGGCGACCACGTGGGCCCCGCTCGGAACGAACGCCATCGACGAGGTGCCGGTGCCGGCGGCCAGGTCGAGGATGCGCTCGCCGCGCTGCGGGGCGACCGCGCGCAGCGTCGCGACGCGCCAGAAGCGATCGTTGCCGAGGCTGAGCACGGAGTTCGTGCGGTCGTAGGCCGCGGCGACCTGATCGAACATGCCGCTGACGCGCTTCGGATCTTTGCCGAGATCGGCGCGGTTGGGGTCGCTGCTCACCCGTCGATTCTAGGCGCGCGGCGCCGAGGGGTCGTCGGGGGTTGCCATCGACGCGAGGCGTTCGAGCCAGGGGCCGGTCACCGCGTCCGAGAACGGTGCCTCCCGCGCGAGCACCCGCCGCTCGAGGTCGAGGGCCGTGGCCTCGAGGTGCTCGACGATCTCGGCCGGGTAGCCGTACTGCACGCGGTGCTCGTCCCACTCGTCGCGATCGTCGACCCAGGTGCCGCGCTCGTCGGTGCGCCGCACGACGTCGAGGTCCATGTCGATGCCGCGGGGCACGCCGTCGTCGTGCCAGCGGACGTCCCACGCCAGGTCGATGTACACCGCGACCGGGTGCGGATCGGCGTTGTGGGTGAACGCCCAGTCCCCCGTCGCCGGCACGAGCGTCACGTTCGGCTGTCGGCAGACGAACTCGGCGCCCGGTCGCGCGCTGCGCCATCCCACCTGCTGGCCGAACCACTCGCCCCACTCGTCGGATCCGAGGTACACGCTGTCCTGCACCCAGTGCGGGGAGCCGTCCCACTTGCGCCACTCGAACATCAGCCGGGTGCCGGGGGCGGGTCGAGGATCCATGTTCGGAGTCTAAAACGTGCTCCGATGAGGGTCTGCGCATCCTCGTGACGACACAACGCAGGATTTCCGCGGCGCTCCCGTCGTTGGCGGGCGACCTGGGCAGGCCGATGAGACGATCTCCTGCGTCGTGCACCTCCCGTCACCTCGACGCCGTAGCATCCGGATGCCGCGCAGCTCCGGGCCGGCGAGTGCGGGTCTACGCTGAACGACGTGCTCGAACCCGCGGAAGACGTCGTGCCGCGCCTGCGCGTGGTCACGCGCGAGCTGCCCCCGATGGACGATGTCCTCGCCTACACGACCCCCTACGACCCCCTGTTCTGGAGCCGCCGCGGAGAGTCGCTCGCGGCCTTCGGCGACCTGTTGACGCTGCGGTATGCCGGCGAACAGCCGGGCGACGCCACCGTCTCGGAGCGCTGGCGCGCGATCGCCGCCGCCGCCGAGATCGACGACCCCGTGCAGCTTCCGGGCACGGGCCTCGTGGCCTTCGGGTCGTTCGTGTTCGATCCGCGTTCCGAGCGCGAGAACGTCCTGCGCGTGCCCGGCATGATCGTCGGTCGCCACAGCGGTCGTGCGTGGGTCACCCGCCTCGCCTTCGACGACACCCCCGACGGGCCCGAACCCGAGCTGCCGCCCCGCTCCCCCTTCGGTCCGCACTGGTCCGCGACGCTCGGCCCCGGCCGGCAGACGGCGGAGAAGTACCAGGATGCCGTCCGCCAGGCCATCGAGGCCATCGGGCGCCGCGAGGTGGGCAAGGTCGTCCTCGCCCGCGACATCACGGGCACTGTTCCGGCCGGGTCCGACCTGCGGCGCCTCGTTCGGTCCCTGCTCGAGGGGTACCCCGACTGCTGGGTCTTCGCGGTGGACGGCCTGATCGGCGCGAGCCCCGAGACCCTCGTGACCGTCTCGGGGGGAACGGTGACCGCACGTGTCCTCGCCGGTACGGTCGCGCGCGGAGGTGATGCCGACGCCGATGTGGCGGCATCCATCGGCCTCACCCGGAGCACCAAGGACCAGGACGAACACCGGTTCGCCGTGCAGAGCGTACTGAAGGCCCTCCGGCCCCACACGTCGGCGCTCGCCGCCGCGGACGAACCGTTCACCCTGAAGCTGCCGAACGTCTGGCACCTGGCCACCGACGTCGAGGGCGAGCTGAGCGAGGACGCGTCCTCGCTCGACCTGATCTCGGTGCTGCATCCGACGGCCGCGGTCGCGGGGACCCCCACCGACGCGGCGATGGACGTCATCCGTCGCCTCGAGCCCTTCGACCGCGGGCGGTACGCCGGCGCGGTGGGATGGACGGCGGCCTCGGGCGACGGCGAGTGGGCCATCGCCCTGCGGTGCGCACAGATCGACCGTGCCGCGCCCTCGTCGCCGACCGCGCCGATCACCGCCTACGCCGGCGCGGGCATCGTCGCCGACAGCGTGCCGGAGTCCGAGCTGCTCGAGACGCGCGTGAAATTCCGCCCGATCGTCGAAGCGCTGGCCTGACTCAGGAGTTCGCGAGCCGGTCCTTCTCGACCTCGACGTCGTAGTCGGCCGCGGGCCACCGCGGATCGATGTCTTCGAGAGCGTCGATCAGCAGCTGCTGCACGGCGAGGCGCGCGTACCACTTGCGGTCGGCCGGGACGACGTGCCACGGTGCGACGGGCGTCGACGTGCGCTCGATCGCGACCTGGTACGCGTCCATATAGGCGTCCCAGAGCTCGCGCTCGTCCACGTCGGAGGGGTTGTACTTCCAGTGCTTGTCGGGTCGTTCGAGCCGCTCGCCGAGGCGCTCCCGCTGCTCGTCCTTCGAGATGTGCAGCATGACCTTCACCACGCGGATGCCCATCTCGGCCGCCTGCGCCTCGAACGAGACGATCGCGCCGTAGCGGCGCTCGATCTCATCGTGCGGCGCGAGCTCGCGCACCCGACCGATGAGAACGTCCTCGTAGTGCGAGCGATCGAAGACGCCGAGGCGCCCCGCGTCGGGTAGACGCTTCTCGATGCGCCAGAGGAAGTCGTGCTCGAGCTCCTCGGCGGTGGGCTTCTTGAACGAGGCGAGTTCGACACCCTGGGGGTCGACGGCACCCACGACGTGCCGGACGATCCCGCCCTTGCCCGCGGTGTCCATCGCCTGCAGCACGAGCAGCACCGCGCCCGTGGCCGTGCCCGCGACGCTCTGCGCGAAGAGGCGTTCCTGCAGCCCCTCCAGCGGCGCACGCCCCGCCTCGAGGTCGACGCGCCCGTCGGCCTTGTCGCCGTCGTAGCCGGGCGTGGATCGCGGATCGATGTCGGCGAGGCGGAATCCGGGCTTCACGCGCAGGGCGTCGGCGGCGGGCGTGGACCATCTGCTGCTGGTGCTCATCCCGACATCGTGGCGTGGCATCCGGGATCTGCGCCACCCGTTGACGACGATGCCGAGCTTTCGGAAGCGGATGCCGCTCGGTCAGCGCGGAAGGGGCACTTCGATCAGCTGCCGACCACCGGTGGGAGCGGTGAGCACCTGGTCGAGGGCGACGCGCGTGGTGCACCGGTGGTACTCCCACCCGAACGCGAGAGCGAGCTGCTCGAGCCGGGCCGTCTGCGGGGTGTACTGCACGCGCGACATCGCGTCGTCACCGGCGACCGTGGCGACCTCGAGACCGTCGAAGATCGTCCCCCCGCCGTCGTTTCCGACGACGACCTGCAGGCGGGGCTCGATCTCGCCGGGGGGAAGGAGCAACGCGCCCATGTCGTGCAGGAACGCGAGATCGCCGAGGAGCAGACGCGTCACGCCGGGGCGTTCGTCGACCTGGCTGGCGAGTGCGACACCCGTGGCCGTGGCGATCGTGCCGTCGATGCCCGCGAGACCGCGGTTCGAGTGCACCGCGACCTTCTTGCCGCCCAGGAGTTCGTCGGCGACGCGCACGATGCGCGAGGACCCGAAGACGAGTCGGTCGTGGGGCCAGCTCGCGCGCCACAGCGCATCGACGAGGGCGGCGCGATCCAGGGGCGCGCGCATGACCTCGACCTCGGCGTTGATCGCCCCGAGTCGCTCGTGCGGCACGGCGGAGGCGAGCCCGTGCGCGTCCGGGGCCGGGGGCGAGAGGTCGACGGCGGCGGCGCGCGAGGCGCGCATCCAGTCTCCGAGCCACGCACGATCGTTCTCTCCCGGGCCCACTCGCACCGCGTCGACCGCCAGCGTCGAGCCGTTCAGGTTCACGGGCTCGCCCGGCCCGCGCACGGCGAGGACCTCGACGTCGTCGCGCATGAGCAGGCGCGTGACCTCGCGGCTGAGCGTCGGGCGGCCGAACACGACGACGCGCTCGATGCGGCCGCCGAGCTCGGGGGCGCTCAGCAGGGCGCGGTAGCCGTGCACGATCTGACGGCCGAAGCGCGCCCCGCTGACGATCTCGGCCACCAGCGGGAAGCCGCCGTCGTGGGCGAACTGCTCCGGCGCGTCCCCGGCGTCCGCACCCGCGACCACCACCGTCCGCGGACCGAGGTCGACCACGTGCGCCGCCTCGGCAACTGGTGCCACGTCGGCCTCGCCGATGCCCCCGCCGCCCTGGTAGAGCGCCCCGGAGCCGTCGCTGTTGTCTTCGGCGGGAACGGCACCGGATGCCGCCCGCTCCGCGAGCCACACCGGCGCGGCGCCGGCGAGCGGCTCTCGGAACGGCACGTTCAGGTGCACCGGCCCTGCCGCGCGGGCACCCTCGCCGAGGGCGGCCGCGAGCGCTGCGGCTGCCACCGCGTCGAGCTCAGCGGTCTGCTCGCCGGTGGCGTCGTCGTCGGTCGCCTCGGGCACCGCGAGGTCGGCTTCGAGCCGGACAGCGGAACGGAACAGCCCCGGCTGCCGCGTGGTCTGGTTGGCGCCCACCCCGCGCAGCTCTGGAGGGCGATCGGCGGTGAGCAGCAGAAGGGGAACGCCCGCGTGATGCGCCTCGAGCGCGGCCGGCACCAGGTTCGCGACGGCGGTGCCCGACGTGCAGACGACGGCCGCCGGCATTCCGGTCTCGCGTCCGATGCCGAGGGCGGTGAAGCCCGCGACGCGCTCGTCGATACGCACGTGCAGATGGATGAGCCCCGCACGTTCGAGCTCGGCGGCGACGAGGGCCAGCGCCTGGGAGCGTGATCCCGGGCTCACGACGATGTGCCGCAGGCCGCGAGAAACGAGCCCGGCCAGCAGGGCCGCGGCCGCGTCGGTGGCGGGCGCGGCGATACGCGCGATGTCGACCACGGATCAGCCGACGGCGCCGCGCTGGTCGCGGGTGTCGTCGTCGCCCTTGCCGGGGGTGTCGCCCGGATCGGTCGTCTCCTGAGGAGGCTGAGGATCTTCGGCCTCGGAGTCGAGCTGCGCCAACTCTTCTTCGAGACGACGGATCCGCTCGTCCTGGTCGGCGCGCGCCGAGGCGGTCATACGGCCGAGGAACTCGGGGTCGTCGTCGGGAGCGCGTCGAACGACCGTCTGCGTGGCGCGTCCCCGGCCGATGGCGAACCACAGGATGCCGCCGAGCACGGGCAGGAGGATCACGATCGCCATCCACGCGGGCTTGGTGACGCCGCGGTGACGAGAGGGGCTCTGCACGGCGCAGTCCACGATCGTGTAGACCCAGAAGACGGTCGCCACGAGCGCCAGGATGAGAAGCAACCGTGCCATGACCTGATTCTACGTGCGTCGGCTGGACAGCGGCCCGGAGTGGGCGCACGGTCTTCTGCCGTCGAACGACCCGGATCGGGGCCGCGGACGCCCGCCGTAGACTGGGGGCATGCGTGCACGTTCGGCCCTCGTCTACACGGTGCTGCGTCTGCTCGCCTTCCTCGTGCCCCTCGGCATCCTGCTGCTGTTCCCGGTTTTCCAGGAGCTGCCGTGGCTCGCAGCGATCTTCGCCGCCCTCATCGGGTTGAGCCTGTCGACGCTGTTCCTGCGCCGCCCGCTCGACAAGGTCACCGGCGGCCTCGCCGAGCGTCGCGCGCAGCGCGCGACGACCGGTCGCCGGACGGGCGCCGAGACCGACGCCGACGCCGAGGATGCGGTGGTGGATGCCACGCGCACCGACGGTCCGGACGCGGCGCCCGAGGCTCCCCGCGCCTGAGCCCGTGCGCGGGTCAGACCGCAAACGCCCCGAAGAGGACCGCGCCGTACGCCACCGAGGTGAAGCTCGTCACCTGGAGCGCGGTGATCAGTTCGCGCGGGGCGCGGTACGTCCACACGATGAGGATCGCGGCGAGCCCGCCGAGTAGCGGGATCCCCTCGAGCCAGGCCACCGGGTAGACCAGGGCGAGGAACGCGGCGATGCCGAAGGGCGCGAGCACGAAGACCGTGAACAGCACCTGGGTCGCGCGACGGCCGATGAGAACCGAGAGGGTGCGCTTCCCGGCGAGACGGTCCTGCTCGATGTCGCGCAGGTTATTGGCCAGCAGCACCGCGCACGCGAGGAGCCCCGCGGCGACCGCCCCGAACCACGCCTCCTGCGGGAGGGACAGCACCTGCAGCCAGGTCGTGCCGAGGGTGGCGACCAGACCGAAGAAGACGAAGACGAAGATCTCGCCCATCGCGTTGTAGCCGTAGGGACGCTTGCCGCCGGTGTAGAACCAGGCCGCGACGATGCACACGGCGCCCACGAGGAGAAGCCACCACTGCCCCGTCCGGATCACGAGGGCGAGTCCGATCACCGCGGCGAGCGCGAAGAACGACAGCGCGACGATCAGCACGGTCCGCGGCTTCGCCTTCTTGCCCCCGGTCAGGCGTCCCGGACCCACACGCACGTCATCGGTGCCGCGGATGCCGTCGGAGTAGTCGTTGGCGTAGTTGACGCCGATCTGCAGCGCGAAGGCGACGGCGAGGCACGCGAGGGCTATCACCCCGTGAAACTGGTCGTCCACCAGGGTCGCGGCTCCCGTGCCGATGAGCACGGGGGTGATGGCGAGCGGCAACGTGCGCAGGCGCGCGGCGGCGATCCAGTCCCGCGCGGTGGCGGGCGTGACCGCCTGCGGGGCACCGCTCTTCGCCTTCTGCGGGTTGCCGCCCGGATGACGCTTCTTGGCGGTGTTCGGACGCTTGCGAGAGTGTGCTGCCACGAGGGCTCAGTCTAATCCCGCAGGTCCGGCGAGCCTTCGCCGACGAGTCGACGCAGCGTCGCCCGATCGGGTTTGCCCGAGCGCAGGGTGGGCACCTCGGCGATCGCGATCACGCGGGCCGGTCGTGCCGGGGCCCCGACGGACGCACCGACGACCTCGCGCACCGCGGCGAGCAGCCCGTGCTCTCGGGACGGCTCGATTCCGGGCACCACCACGGCGGACCCTTGACCCCAGTCCGCATCCGGGATCGGCACGACGACGGCGGATTCCAAGCCCGGGATGCCGCGCACGGCCGCTTCGACCCGGTCGAGCGAGACGTTCACCCCTCCAGACACGATGACGTTGTCGAGTCGACCGGTGACGTTCAGCACCCCGCCGACGATCTCTCCCCCGTCGCCCGTGCGGTACCACCGAGTGCCGGCCGCGTCGAAGGGGAAGACGGATGCCGTGCGCTCGGGCTCGCCGAGGTAGCCCTCGGCGAGCGTCGGTCCCGACAGGCGCACCTCGCCGTCGACGATCGCGACGCCCACGCCGTCGAGCGGCACGCCGTCGTAGACGCACCCGCCGCTGGTCTCGCTCGAGCCGTAGGTGCGCACGATCCGTGCTCCCGCCGCCTCCGCTCGCTCTCGCACCGACGGCGCCAGAGCCTGACCCCCGATCAGGATGGCCTCGAACGAACGCAGGGCCTGCGCCACGGTGGCGTCGTGCTCGGCGGCATCCAGAAGTCTCTGCAGCTGCGCGGGGACGAGCGAGGTGTAGCTCGGGACGCGGGCACCGTCGACGTGCGACGCCATACCGAGGGCCGCCGCGGCGAACGGCTCGGCACGGAACGGCCCCGCGACGACGGCGGGTTCTCGATCGGCCAGGAGTGCCCGCACGATCACCTGTACCCCGGCGACGTAGGTGGCGGGGACCGCGAGCAGCCAGGTGCCCTCGCCGATGCGCGCCGCCGTGGCGTACGCACTCGAGATGAGCGCGTTGCGGCTGATCACGACCGACTTGGGCACACCCGTCGATCCCGAGGTCGTCACGACCGCCGCCGTCCCCGGGGGGACCTCACCGGCACGGTTCGAGCCGCCGAGAGCCACGGCGGGACCGGCGCCGAGGACGGCCGCCCGCAGCGCGCGCAGCACGTCACGCGGATCGTCGGATGCCGCCGGCTCGAGTCTCACGAGGAGATTCCGGCGGTCAGTAGTGCCACGGGACGTCGGACCAGTCGGGGTCGCGCTTCTCGAGGAACGAGTCGCGTCCCTCGGCCGCTTCGTCGGTTCCGTAAGCGAGGCGCGTCGCCTCGCCTGCGAACAGCTGCTGACCGACGAGACCGTCGTCGACGGCGTTGAAGGCGTACTTGAGCATGCGAATCGCAGTGGGCGACTTCGTCAGGATCGTGCGCGCCATCGCGAGCGCCTCGCGTTCGAGCTCGGCGTGCGGCACGACGCGGTTGACCGCGCCCATCTCGTACGCGCGATCAGCGGAGTACTCCTCGGCGAGGAAGAAGATCTCGCGCGCGAACTTCTGGCCGATCTGACGCGCGAAGTACGCGGAACCGTACCCGGCGTCGAACGAGCCCACATCGGCATCCGTCTGCTTGAAACGACCGTGCTCGGCGCTCGCGATCGACAGGTCGCACACGACGTTGAGCGAGTGCCCGCCGCCCGCCGCCCAGCCCGGGACGACCGCGATGACGACTTTCGGCATGAAGCGGATGAGCCGCTGCACCTCGAGGATGTGCAGGCGGCCCGCGCGACCTGGATCGTGCACCGTGGTCTCGTCGGTGGAGTACTTGTAGCCGTCGCGCCCGCGGATGCGCTGGTCGCCACCGGAGCAGAACGCCCAGCCACCGTCTTTGGGGCTCGGACCGTTGCCGGTGAGCAGGACGACGCCGATGCGGTGATCCTGCCGCGCGATGTCGAGGGCGCGGTACAGCTCGTCGACCGTGTGCGGGCGGAACGCGTTCCGCACCTCGGGACGATCGAAGGCGATACGCGCGACCCGGCCGTCGTGCGTGACGTGGGCGGTGATGTCGGTGTAGTCCTCGGCGCCGGGCGCCAGGGTCCATTCCGCAGGGTCGAAGAGCTCGGAGACGGTCACCCGTTCAGCCTACGCGCGGGGGTCGGGGCCGAGACTTCAAGCTCGTAAGTCGGCAGAACGCAAGTTCTCTTGACCGGATCACGCAAATAGTCTGTCGTCCAGCTCGCCGATTTCCCCTTACGGATATAGGTTCGTCACGATCTATCACGCAAGTAATCGCGCTTACTACTGCAAGAAGGGATGACGGTGGTGGACAAGTACACGATGCCGAAACTCGACTTCGAGTCCCCTCTCGTGGCCACTCTGTTCGAGATCGAACGTCTGCGAGCGGACATCGGCACGGGCGACACCCCGAGAGACACCTTTCTCGAGCTTCACCAGTTGTTCGACCTCGTCATGAGCGTGGTCTCCGCTCGGATCGAGGGGAACCACACCACCGTGTACGACGCGCTCGACCAGATCGATGCCTCCGTCGGATCGAGCGCAGATCAACTCCGCGAGATTACGAACATCGCCGCCACCGCTCGCTTCATTGACAGCCTCTCGCCGGAGACCCCTCTCACGCATAATCTGATCCGCGAGATCCACCGTCGCGTTGTTGACGGCCTGAGCAGGGAGGGCGACCCCACCCCTGGCGCATACCGAGAACACGAAGTTGCGATCACCAACTCAGCCCACGTACCGCCTAGCTGGGTCACCGTGCACCCGGAGATGACCTCCCTCCTGGACTTCGCCAACGAGTCGAAACCTCTCCACGAACAGATGCTGCAAATCGCTGTCGCACATCATCGCTTCGTGTGGATCCACCCATTCCGCAACGGGAACGGACGAGTTTCGCGTCTGTTCACCTACGCCATGCTGCGCAAGACCATCTTCGCAACTCGAGGATTCAGCGCTCTGAACCCCACCGCCGTCTTCGGCAATGACCGGGATGCGTACATTTCCGCCCTCGAGATCGCTGATGACCTCACCGACTCCGGCACCGTCGCGTGGGCCGAGTTTTTCGTGCGAGGCATCCGTGACGATATCGCTCGCCTGATCGAGCTGCAGCGCCACGACTTCGTCATCGACGAGCTGGTGGGCCCGGCCCTCGAGTCATTGCGGCGAGACGGACTCATCTCCCGCGGAGAGCATGCAGCTTTGAGCGCGGTCCTTGGGAGCGGAGTGATCAAGGCGGGCGATCTCGAGGAGATCGTTCCGGGTACGGCGTCCCATCGCTCTCGCTTCATCCGCAATCTGCGCGATCGATCTCTGCTCCAACAGGCGGAAGAAGGCCCACGGTTCTACCGAATCTCGTTGGCGAGGGGCCCGCTCGCGCCGCGCCTCGTCCGTCGACTCGACGCTCTCGGATACTTGCCGCGCATGCTCTCGGCTGACTAACGCCTCGCGTACCGGTGGACGACCGCCGCCATGCCCCGTAGCCTGGACGACCCCGACGATCGGAGTCAGCATGACGAAGAAGGTGTCGATCCTGGGCCGCATCCGCGAGTACTTCCTCGGGGCGCCCGCACACGACCAGTCCGAGGACGCGCGGCGGTCGATGAACCACCAGAGTGAGACCGCGTTCTACAACGGCGAGGCCGCGAAGACCTGGACGGGCACGTCCGGCGGCGCGCAGTTCAAGCCGTGACAGCGGGCGGCGCCCCGAGACTCTCGGGGCGCCGCACCGTTCACGCGTTCTTGCTGTCGCGCCACCGCAGCCAGCGCTCGACGAGCGAGTAATCCCACTCGGGACCCGAGAAGCCGAGCGTGAAGAGGCGCGTGCCGGCGTCGTAGAGGGCGTCGGCGACGTCTTCGTCGCGGTCCTTCAGCTCGTTCGAGACGACGAGGCCCGAAAGGTCGCGCTGCTCGGCCTCGGCCCAGGTCGAGATCACCTCGAACTTGTGCGGCAGTTCGTCGGGGGTGACGAAGCTGTGCCAGATGTCGGCGTGACGAGCGACGATGCGCAGGGTCTTCTGCTCGCCTTTGCCGCCGATCATGACGGGGATCTTGCGGGTCGGCGCCGGGTTGAGCTTGCCCCACCGCGCGACGACCCGGTCGAGATCGGTCGCCAGAGCGTTGAGCCGCGAACCGGCGGTGCCGAAGTCGTAGCCGTACTCGTCGTAATCGCGCTGGAACCATCCTGATCCCGTGCCGAAGATGAAGCGACCCGTGTCGCCGCCCTTCTTGCTGATGTGGTCGACGGTGCGGGCCATGTCGGCCTGCAGGTCGGGATTTCGGTAGCTGTTGCAGTTGACGAGGGCGCCGAACTCGACACGCTCGGTCTGCTCGGCCCAGGCGGAGAGCATGGTCCACGACTCGAAGTGCTCGCCCTCGGGGTCACCGTAGAGGGGATAGAAGTGGTCCCAGTTGAAAAGGACGTCGACGCCCATCTCTTCGAGACGGAGGACGGCGTCGCGGATGTCGGAATACTGCACGTGCTGCGGCTGGATCTGCACGCCGAGCCGGACGGGGGTATCGAAGAGCATGGCGTCAGCCTATGCCCGCCCTCCGACACGGGGGCGGGTGGATTCGCCGCGCCGAGCCACGTACCGTGGAGAGGCCAGACGATCGGAGTCAGCATGACGAAGAAGATGTCGAAGCTCGCGCGACTGCGCGATTACCTGTTCGGCCCGCGCCGCACCCACGAGCAGTCGGAGGCCGCGAAGGAGTCACTCGAGTCCACCCCCGACCTCTCCTCCTACACCGTGGAACGTCAGACGTTCTGGCTCGGCGGGTTCGGCGGCGGCGGGCCGCGCTGAGCGGCAGGATGAGGGCATGAGCACCGTCGCCCTCCCCTCGCTCGCCGAGATCCTCGACTCGGCGCGCGTCGTCTCCCTCCCGCTCGCCGCGCGCTTCCGGGGGATCGAGACACGAGAGGCGCTCGTGTTCGAGGGCCCCGAAGGGTGGACGGAGTTCTCGCCGTTCGTCGAGTACGCCGATGCGGAAGCCACGACCTGGCTCGCCGGGGCCATCGACTTCGGGTGGCGTCCGTCTCCGCCGGCCGTGCGCGACCTCGTCCCCGTCAATGCCACCATGCCCGCGGTCACGGCATCCGAGGTGCCGAGGATCCTCGCCCGGTACGACGGATGCCGCACGGTCAAGGTCAAGGTCGCCGAGGTGGGCCAGACGCTCGCCGCCGACGTGGCGCGCGTCCGAGCGGTCCGCGAGGCGATGGGGCCCGAGGGACGGGTGCGCGTCGACGCGAACGGTGCGTGGAACGTCGACGAGGCTGAGCGAGCGGTCCACGCCCTCGCCGAGTTCGACCTCGAGTACGTCGAGCAGCCCTGCGCCGAGATCGAAGAACTGGCCGAGCTGCGCGAGCGGATCGGCTACCTCGACATCCCGATCGCGGCCGACGAGAGCGTCCGCAAGGCCGCCGATCCCCTGCGAGTGGCTCGTGCGGGTGCCGCCGATCTGCTCGTCATCAAGGCTCAGCCCCTCGGTGGCGTCCATGCGGCGCGAGAGATCGTCGCGCAGGCGGGGCTGCCCGCCGTCGTCTCCAGCGCCCTGGACACCTCGATCGGCCTGTCGATGGGGGTGGCGCTGGCGGCAGCGCTGCCCGACCCCGACTACGACTGCGGACTCGGTACCGCCTCGCTGTTCACGGTCGATGTCGTGGCATCCCCCCTCGTGGCCCGCGGCGGAATGCTGCCGCTCGAGCGACCCCGCCCCTCGTCGTCCGACCTCGATCGGGTGGCGGCGACCGACGATCGACGGGAGTGGTGGCTGGACCGGCTGCGGCGGTGCTACGCCGCTCTCGAGATCACTCGAGGATGAGTCGCACGATCTGAGCGAGCCGCTCCCCCAGCTGAGCGCGCGCGTCGGAGGGTGACGTTCCCGTCATGACGGCGGTCTCGGATGCCGAGATCCAGGCGGACAGCAGAAGCTCCGTCGCGGCGTCCGCGGGCAGTCGCAGAGTCAGCCCCCGCGCGTCGGCGATGTCGCGCACGAGCTGCGTGACGCTGTCGCACAGGGCGCCGTTCGATGAGAGGTAGGCCGCCGCGAACTCGGGATTGCGCAGGGCCTGCACGCGCGTCTCGGCTCCCAGCAGGACGTCGAGGCGATCCTCGCCGGCCACCTCGAGCACCCCTTGGACGAGATGGAGGACTTCGCCCGTGGCGTCCAGTCCGCGGTCCTCGATCGAGGTGACCCGGTCGCGCACCGCGGCGATCGTGGTCTCGGCGGAGCGGGCGCAGAGGGCGAGGAAGAGTTCTTCTTTCGAGGCGAAATTCGAGTAGAACGCGCCGCGCGTGAACCCGGCGCGGTCGCAGATCGCCTCGACCGAGGCCGCGTCGATGCCGACCTCGGCGAACATCTCCGCGGCGGCGTCCATCAGGCGCGTCCGGGTGTTCTCGCGCCGCCGCGAGGGGGCGGGTGCGGTGTCGGTCATCCGCGTCTCCTGTTCTGGGTGGACGTCCAGCTTCGATCGCACCCTCGAGGTCTACGATACATTGATGTATCCGATACGGTGATGTATCGACTCGTTCACCGATCGTGGGAGCCGCCGTGTCCACATTCCTCTACACCCTGGGTCGCTGGTCGTTCCGCCACCCCTGGCGCGTTCTGATCGGTTGGCTGCTCGTCCTCGCGATCGCCGGCGGCGGAGTCGCGGTGTTCGCCAAGGGGACGGACAACACCTTCTCGATCCCCGGCACCGAGTCGCAGGCCGGCCTCGAGATGCTCGGGCGCACCTTCCCCCAGGTGAGCGGAGCGAGCGCCGAGATCATCGTCGTCTCCGCAGACGGATCGAGCGTTCGCGACCAGAGCTACCAGGACGCGATCCAGAAGACGACAGGCGACATCGGCACGCTCGACTTCGTCGAAGCCGTCACCGATCCCTACGACACCCGGGTGTCCGGCGGCATCTCCGACGACGGGCGCGCGGCGATCGTGCGCATCCAGTTCGCCGGGGAGTCGACGGCGGTGCCCGCCGACACCAAAGACGCGCTCCGCGACGCCACCACGGCGCTCAGCACCGACCTGCCCTCCGGATCCCAGGCGATCCTGGGCGGCCAGCTCTTCGCCACCGAGATCCCCGGCGCCTCGCTGACCGAGGCTCTCGGCGTCCTCATCGCCGCGCTCGTGCTCATGGTGACGTTCCGCTCGTTCCTGGTCGCCGGGATGCCGCTGGCCACCGCGATCCTCGGTGTCGCCCTCTCGATCGGGCTCATCTTCATCGCGACGGGCTTCGCGACCGTGTCGTCGACGACTCCCTTGCTGGCGGTGATGCTGGGCCTGGCGGTCGGCATCGATTACGCCCTCTTCATCGTGTCGCGACATCAAGACCAGACGCGCGCGGGAATGGACCCCGAGGAATCGACCGCCCGCGCCGTCGGTACCGCCGGATCCGCGGTCGTGTTCGCCGGCATCACGGTGCTCATCGCCCTCATCGGCCTGAGCTTCGCCGGCATCCCGTTCCTGACGACCATGGGCATCGCCGCCTCCGTCGCCGTGGCGATCGCGGTCTGCGTGGGGCTCACGCTCACTCCGGCGTTCCTGGGATTCGCGGGGCACCGCGTCGTCGGCTGGGGATACAAGAAGCAGAAGAAGCGTTCCCGCACGGCCACCGCCGAAGACGACGCCGCGGCCGCCGAAGAGGCCGCCGCCGAAAGCGTGCGCCGCGCCTCCACTGCGGCCGTCCGCGCCCAGCGCAACGGGCCCGCCAAGCGCTGGGTCGGCCTGGTCACCCGGCATCCCGTGGTCACCTCCGTCGCCGTGATCGGCCTGCTGGGCGTGACCGCGATCCCGGCCGCGTCCCTTGCGCTCACCCTTCCGAACGCCGGGCAGCTCCCCCCGGGCGACGAGGCGCGCGTCGCCTACGAGCTGACCGACGAGTACTTCGGACCCGGCGCCAACGGTCCCCTCATCATGACGGGCACGATCGTCACCTCGAACGACCCGCTGAACCTCATGACGAGCATCGGCGACGAGATCGCGAAAATCCCGGGGGTCGCGAAGGTCGCCCTCGCGACGCCCAACGCCACCGCCGATACGGGCATCGTGCAGATCGTGCCCGAGACCGCGCCCGACGACCCGCGCACCGCCGACCTCGTGCGTGCTCTGCGCGCCGCAGAACCCCGCCTGTACGACCAGTTCGGCGTGCACCTGCTCGTCACCGGCTACACCGCCGTCACGATCGACATCTCCGACCAGCTCGGCGCCGCCCTGCTGCCGTTCGGCCTCTTCGTGGTGGGTCTCTCGCTCGTGCTGCTGATGATCGTGTTCCGCTCGATCTGGGTGCCCCTGACCGCCGCCGGCGGATACCTGCTGTCGGTCGCGGCCTCGTTCGGCGTCGTCGCCGCAGTGTTCGAGTGGGGCTGGTTCGCCGACGCCCTGCACGTGGCGAAGGTGGGTCCCATCATCAGCTTCATGCCCATCGTCGTGATGGGCGTGCTGTTCGGTCTCGCCATGGACTACCAGGTGTTCCTCGTCTCGCGCATGCGCGAAGACTTCGTGCACGCCCAGCGCGAGGGTCGCACACCCCGCGAGGTTGCGCTCGGCGCCGTCCGCAGCGGCTTCTCGGCATCCGCCCGCGTGGTCGTCGCCGCCGCCGTCATCATGTTCGCGGTCTTCGTCGCGTTCGTGCCCGAGGGCGACTCGAGCCTCAAGCCCATCGCGCTGGGACTGGCCGTCGGCGTCGCGGTCGACGCGTTCCTCGTGCGCA